>Ga0256842_1001182_pt1 | contig 21492 bp, 22 predicted proteins | sample 4559240metaG_FD_185973 | JGI IMG/M metagenome (GOLD analysis project Ga0256842, IMG submission 185973) | Hydrothermal vent microbial communities from Guaymas Basin, Mexico - 4559-240 | ecosystem: Environmental > Aquatic > Marine > Hydrothermal vents | place: Mexico: Guaymas Basin | collected... | reverse complement strand
TGGCAGCAAAAGTTACTAATGTAAGTGGTCGTGGTGTTGGTATGGATGTTGTTAAAACAAATATAGAAAAATTAAATGGAATTATAGAGATTGATAGTGAAGTTGGTAAAGGTACAATTATTAAAATGAAAATACCTCTTACTCTTGCTATTATTCAAGCTCTTTTAGTTGGTGTTCAAGAGGAGTATTATGCTATACCACTTGCTTCTGTTTCAGAGACCGTTAGAATTTCACTAGATGAGATATATACAGTAGAGGGAAGAAATGTTCTTCGACTTCGTGATGAAGTGCTTTCTCTTGTAAGACTTTCTGATATATTTGGTGTCAAACAAGTATATGAGCCAGGTGAGCATACTTATGTGGTTGTTATTGGTCTTGCTGAGGCTAAACTTGGTATCATTGTTGATACTCTTGTTGGACAAGAAGAGACAGTTATAAAATCAATGGGAGATTATCTGCAAGGTATCAATGGTATCGCTGGAGCAACTATACGTGGTGATGGTGGTGTTACACTTATTGTTGATATTGCTTCATTGATGGAGATGGCAAAAGGCTTAAAAGTTAATATTCGTGAGAGTATGCAAACAAAAAATAAGACAAAAAATAGTCCATCTGATTATACTGTGTTGATTGTTGATGATAGTAAAATGGATAGAACAATAATGAAAAAGTCTATGGAGCCAATAGGAATTAGTATAATAGAAGCTTCAAATGGACAAGAAGCACTAAATATGTTAAAAAGTGGTGAACATGATATAGATGTTATGCTTATTGATATTGAGATGCCTCGTATGGATGGTTATACCTTGGCAAGTGAAATTAGAAAATATTCTAGATATAAAAACTTACCACTGATTGCTGTAACATCTAGAACTTCTAAAGCAGATAGACTTAGAGGTGTAGAGTCTGGAATGACAGAGTACATTACAAAACCTTATTCTCCAGAGTATCTAGAGAATGTAGTACGTAAAAATACAAAACTGATAGCGGAGTGATATTATGGCAGATAAATTAAATCAGATACTACAGAAACAACAACAGCAGATACTTAAACCAGATAAAACTGATAATATCATACAGTTAGTTGGTTTTATTATAGGTGATGAAGAGTATGCAATTCCTATTTTAAATATAGTTGAAATAATTAAACCTATAGAGTTTACTAGAGTACCAAGTGTTCCTGATTATGTTTTAGGAGTTTTTAATATAAGAGGAAGTGTTATCCCTCTTATAGATTTAAGACGAAAGTTTAATCTTACTCCTATGAATAATACAGGAGATACTAGGTATATAGTAATGAAAGGTGAAGAGAATACTGCAGGTTTTGTCATAGATAGACTTACTGAGGCTATTAGAATTAAAGCTGACAGAATTGACCCTGCACCAGATAGCATAGGTGGAGATAAAGGTATGATATATGGTATTGGTAAGCGTGAAGATAGTATGCTTACGATATTAAAAGTGGAATCTCTTTTAAAAAGAGACTTTTAACTCTCAAAAGGCTAGTGATAACTAGCCTTTTTTCTACATGTAAATAACTAGGAATTTAATGAAACTATGTGTATTTGATTTTGATTCAACACTTATGGATGGTGAGACTATTGATTTTTTTGCTTCAAAACTAGGAGTAGAAGAAGAAGTTTCAAAAATAACAGAACTTGCTATGCAAGGAGAATTGGATTTTTTTGAAAGTTTGACAACTAGGGTAAAACTTTTAAAAGGACTTGATGTAAGAGTAGTTGATGAAGTATGTCAAAATCTTCCTTACATGAATGGCGCAGAAGAAGCAATAGTCGGCCTTAAAGAAAAAGGTTATAAAGTAGCTGTTTTTAGTGGTGGTTTTAGAAATGCTACAGGATATGCTAAAGATATATTGGGATATGATATTGACTTTTCAAATGTTCTACATGTAAAGGACGGTAAGTTGACGGGACTAGTAGGAGGAGACATGATGTTTGACTTCTCAAAAGGTGATATGATTAAGAGGCTTCAAAAGTTTTTAGGAGTCACAAGAGCTAATACAATTACAGTTGGAGATGGAGCAAATGATCTTTCTATGTTTGCTCATGCTGATTTGAAAGTGGCATTTTGTGCTAAAGATATTTTAAAAAAAGAAGCAAATGCTATAATAGATACAAAAGATATGAAAAAATTATTGGAGTTAATTTGATGTACAACGTAGAGAATTTTTCGTTATGGTGTGATTTTGTTGAAAGAGATTTTTTAAAGAGTGAATTTATTGACTTATTGGATAAAGAGGTTTTTAATGGAGCTACTAGTAACCCAGCTATTTTTAAATCTGCATTTTTGACTTCACCTGCATATCAAGAGGATAGAGCAAAACTAAAAGGGTTAAATTCAAAAGAAGTATATGAAAAACTAGCTATTGAAGATATAAAAAGAGCTGCTGATACAATGTTGCCATTATATAAAAGTGGAAATGATGGATTTATATCTATTGAAGTTGACCCAACTTTATGTGATGATTCAGAGGCAACTATACAAGAGGGCAAAAGACTATTTAAAGAGATAGATAGAAAAAATGTAATGATAAAAATACCAGCAACAAAAGCTGGCTATATTGCTATGGAAGAGCTTATGAGAAGCAATATACACGTAAATGCAACTTTGATTTTTTCTCCAGAACAAGCAAAAAACTGCATGGAAGCTTTTAAAAAAGCAAATAATGTAAAAGTAAAAGGTGTAGTGAGTGTTTTTGTAAGTAGATTTGATAGTAAACTTGATAAAGAAATTGAGAGCTATGGAATGGATACAGCTAAGATAGGAATCTATAATGCAATAAAAATTTATGACCTTATTGAAGAATATAATTTACCAAATATAAGAACACTATTTGCGAGTACTGGTGTTAAAAGTGAAAATTTAGAGACAGATTACTATATAAAAGAGCTTCTTTTTAAAAATGCTGTTAATACTGCACCTTTAGGAACAATAAAAGCATTTTTAAATACAAAAAGTGTTGAGAAAGTACCAACAAAAAAGTATGAAGATTATTTTAAACAGCTTGATAAATATGGCTTAGATATGCAAAAAGCATATGATGAGCTTTTAGAAGATGGATTAAAATCATTTAAAGAGGCATTTGCACAGATACTAAAGGAATTGTAATGGCAATAAATGTTGATGTAGAATCTCTAACCTTTGAGATGACAAAACGACTTAGATTTTATTTAAGTAGGCTTGTTGAACATAAAGGAAGTGATTTACATATCAAAAGTGGAACCAATATAAGAGGTCGTATTAATGGAGAGATAGTCTCTATGTCTAAAGAGATTTTAACTCATGAAGATGGATTAATTCTTGCTAAAGAGCTTTTAAGAAGTAGATTTAAAGAACTTGTAGAGAAAAAAAATCTTGATTTTACTTTTAAGTTAAATGATGATTATCGATTTCGTGTAAATCTTTTTTTTCAAGTTGATGGAGTTAGTGGAGTTTTTCGTACTATTCCTACAAATATGCCTACAGTTGAATCACTAAAATTACCTGAAGTATTAAATAGTTTTTGTGGAGTTTCACGTGGACTTGTTTTAGTTACAGGCCCAACTGGTAGTGGTAAAACAACAACTCTTGCATCACTTATAAATCAGATAAATTTAACTCAAAAAAAGCATATCATAACTATAGAAGATCCAGTAGAGTTTGTATATAAAGATGCTCTTAGTATTATAAATCAAAGAGCTGTTGGACAAGATGCTATTAGTTTTGGCGATTCTCTTAGAGCAGCTTTACGTGAAGACCCAGATGTAATTCTAGTAGGTGAAATGAGAGATTTAGAAACTATAGAGACCGCAATGCATGCAGCAGAAACTGGACACTTGGTTCTTTCAACTCTGCATACAGTTGATGCAAAAGAGACAATAGGACGTATTGTAGGGATGTTTCCTGGAAGTGAACAAAATAGAATAAAAATGTCATTGGCTTCAGTTTTACAAGGAGTAGTTTCTCAAAGACTTATAAGAACAGTTGATGGAGGAAGAATTCCAGCTGTTGAAGTTTTAGTTAAAAATTCACGAATAGAAACACTTATTCTTGAAGGTCGTGATGGAGAGATACCAGATGCACTAAAAGAAGGAAAAGATGTATATAAGTCTCAAACATTTGATCAAGCCCTTTTAGATTTATATGCAACAGGAAAAATATCAAAAGAAGAAGCTCTAAATGGAGCAACAAGCAGAAATGACTTACTTATGGCACTTGAGTATTATGAAGCAGAAAATAAAATGAAAAAAGGTGAAGAGAGATCTTATATAGAAGAAGATAAAGATATCATAAGCTTAAAACAGTAATATTTAAGTTATATTTTAGTATAATCTGTCCTTAAATTTTTAAAAAGGACAGAAATGTTAGAAGGTATTATTAGAGAGAGTATTGACAAAAAAGCTACTAAAGCTTTGAGAAAAGATGGTTTTCTAATTGCTAACATTTATGGAAAAGGCGTTGAAAACATTAACGCTGCGTTTAAATCAAACGAATTCATAAAAGCAATGCGAAATAAAACATCTTTAGCTTTTCCAGTTAAAGTAAATGGTGTTGAATATAAAGTAGTTATTCAAGATTATCAAAAACACCCAGTAACAAGCATACTTTTACATGTGGATTTACGTATTGTTTTAGATGGAGTAGTTTCTAAGTATTTGATTCCTGTAAAAACAGAAGGAACTCCTATTGGTATTAAAAACAAAGGTATTCTTATCAATTCTAAAAAACGTTTATTAGTTAAATGTGCTGGTGAAAATCTTCCAGATAGCTTTAATCTTGATGTTAGTAATTTAGATGTTGGGGATGCTATTTTAGTACGTGATATTAAAGTTCCTGCAAATGTAACAATTATGGATACAGATAGAGTTGCAGTAACTGGAGTTATAAAAGCTAAGTAGAGATGACTCTCATTGTAGGACTTGGTAATCCAGATTTCAAATATAAAAATAATCGACATAACGTTGGTTTTATGGTCATTGATAAACTAATCAATGACCATAATTGTACTCATATAAACAAAGCAGCCTTTAAAGGTGAGCTTTACAAATCAAAAAACATACTTTTTCTGAAACCTTATACATATATGAACCTTTCAGGTGAGAGTGTACGAGCTGTAAGTGATTATTATAAGCCAGATCAAATTATAGTTATCCATGATGATTTAGATCTTCCCTTTGGAACTCTTCGTTATAAAAAAGGTGGAGGGCATGGAGGCCATAATGGACTTCGTTCTATTGATTCTCATATAGGTAAAGAGTACATAAGAGTACGAATTGGTATTGGGAAACCAGATAACAAAGATGATGTTGCTAACTTTGTTTTATCTGATTTTCCAAAATCACAAAAAAATACTCTTGAAGAAATAATAGATACAAGTTTAAAAGCGATTAAAGGACTTATAAATGAAGAGTTGAGTACAATCTCTTCAAAGTACACACTTAAAGTATAAGGGTAGTTAGATGAAATTATATCAACGTTATATAGTATTCAATTATCTTAAAAACTTTTTTATTATATTTTTGGCATTGGAGTTTTTTTACGTAGGTATTGACACTTTGACAAATTATACAAAATTCCCTGATTCTGCCAATTTACAACTTCTTTATATAGTATTTAAAACACTTGATGCTATAAATTATTCTATACCACTTTCTATTGTATTTGCTATGATTGTAACAAAATTTAGTATGATTAAATCTAATGAACTTGTAACTCTGTATGCTATAGGTATTACAAAAAGATCCACTGTAAAACCTCTTTTTTTTACTGCTTTAAGTTTAACACTTATATATATAAGTCTTAATTTTACATCTTTTGCATATGCTCTTGAGTATAGTAGAAATCTTTTAAAATACCATACTATATCTACAGATTCATCTGGACTATTTTTAAAAAATGATAATGATTATATATATTTTGGAAAACTTGACCCTATTAAAAAACAAGCTACAGAGATAAAAATTTTTAGGATAAAAAATAATGATTTAGATAGAATAATTTCAGCTAAAAAAGGATATTTTTATAAGGATAGTTGGATTTTAGAAGATGTTACATTAAATATCAAACCAAAAATAAAATCTATTTCAGATGATGGGTTAACAAAAGTAAAATATAAAAAATATACTACTTTAAAGGATTTTAGACCAAAAATAATAGAAAATATTCATAAAGGAGAGTATAATTTATCTATATTGGATACTATAGATGCTTTAAGTTTTTTCTCTTCACAAGATGTAAATTTAGATAGGATTAAAACACTTCTTTATTCACAGCTTCTTTTTCCTCTTTTTGCACCTATCTTAGTAGTAATTTTGTTTTATAGATTACCTATCAGTAGTAGGTTTTTTAATGTTGCATTTTTAAGTTTTGTGTTTATATTTATAACACTTTCTACTTGGGGAATTTTATTTATACTCTCTAAGCTCTCTTCTACTTCTGTTATATTTCCAGAACTTGGGGTAATTTTACCCATATGTTTATTGGGATTTTATGCTCTAAGGCAGTATTACAAAGAAAATTAATCTATATTTAGATAAAATAAGTCTATTTTACAAAAGAGGCTTATAATGGAGTATAGAGAACTAGCAAATAGATATGGTACACCACTTTATGTGTATGATTTTAATCACATTGAAAAACAATTTATAAAATTAAAAGATGCTTTTAAAGCAAGAAAATCTTTAGTTTGTTATGCTGTAAAAGCTAACTCTAATTTATCAGTTTTAAAGCATTTAAAAAGCTTAGGTGCTGGATGTGATTGTGTATCTATAGGTGAAGTTAGACGTGCTTTATATGCAGGTGTTGCAAAATATAAAATAATTTTTTCTGGTGTTGGCAAGAGAGATGATGAGATAGAAGAGGCTTTAAAAGAAGACATCTTGATGATAAACTTAGAGAGTGAAGAAGAGATGGAAAGAGTTGAGCTTATTGCAAAAAAACTTGGTATAAAAGCAAGAATAAGCATAAGAGTAAATCCAAATATAGATGCAAAGACTCACCCATATATCTCAACAGGACTTCATGATAATAAATTTGGTGTTGATATAGACAGTGCAAAAAGAATGTACATAAAAGCAAAAAATTCTGAGAATTTAGACCCAATTGGAATCCACTTTCATATAGGAAGTCAGATAACGGAACTTGAGCCATTTAGAGATGCAGCAAAAGTTGTTTCTGATTTGGTAAGAAATCTTAAATCATTAAATATAGACATAAAGTTTTTTGATGTTGGTGGTGGAGTTGGAATTGATTATGAAGGTGAAAAGACTATCAACCTTTATGATTACTCACAAGCAATTTTTGAAAATTTAACAGGACTTGATGTTACACTTACTTGTGAACCAGGAAGATTTTTAGTTGGAAATTGTGGAGTTTTTATAACAAGAGTTCTTTATGAAAAGAATAATGGTAAAAAAAGATTTATTATAGTTGATGGAGCCATGAATGATTTAGGTCGTCCTAGTTTGTATGGAGCTTACCATAAAATAGAGGTAATTGGCAGTGAAGGTAAAACAAGTAAAGCAGATGTTGTAGGACCAGTTTGTGAAAGTACGGATTTTTTTGCAAAAGATAGAGAACTTCCTCAAACAAAACATGATGATTTGTTAGTTATAAAAAGTGCAGGGGCTTATGGTTTTACTATGAGTAGTAATTATAATACAAGAGCAAGAGTAGCTGAAGTTGCACTAATAGATGGTAAAGATAAGCTTATAAGAGAACGAGATAACTTTGAAGAGATGATTGCAAATGAGATAAAATGTATCTAATAGACGTACAAGGTACTCTAATAGATGATAAAAATAAAAAACCAATTAAAGGAGCTATTGAGTTTTTAGATAGTTTGAAAGAGCCCTTTGTGGTTGTAACAAATAATACAAAAAAACCTAGTTTAGAGTTTTATAATTTTTTAATAGATTTAGGATTTAATATCCCAAAAGATAGCTATCTTGACCCTTTTATGGTTTTAAAAAATTCTCTACATGTAAAGAAGGTTTGCTGCTTTGGACCTATGGAGTTTATAAAAGTTGTTGAGTCTTTAGGTTATGAAAATACAACAGAAAATCCAGAAGCTATTTTAGTAACAAGTAGTAAAGATTTTGATTCGGATGATTATGCAAGTATGATTGAGATGGTTATGGGTGGAGCAAAACTTATAGGCATGCATGCAACCAGTACATATGCAAAAGATGGTCGTCGTTATGCTGGTGTAGGAGCTATTATGAAGATGGTTTCTTATGCAACTGGAAGTAAGTATAAAGTTATTGGAAAACCTAGTAGAGCTTTTTATGAAGAAGCTTTAAAGCTTTTAGACGTAGAGAATTTTGATAATGTTGAGATGATAAGTGATGATGCTGTAGGTGATTTAGTTGGTGTAAAAGAGCTTGGTGCAAAAACAACTTTAGTCTTGAGTGGAAAGTGTAAGAGTGAAAAAGAAGCTTTACATGTAAAGACTCATATAGATAAAATAGTAGAAGATATAGGATGTTTAAATGGATGAGCTAGACGTATATAGAAAACAGATTGATGATATAGATAATAAAATTTTAAAACTTTTAAATGAAAGAATGAAATCTGTTGAAGCGATTGGACTTGCAAAGCAAACTACAGGAGCTTCTATTTATAGACCTGAGCGTGAAAAAGAGATACTTGATAGATTAAAATCACTTAACGATGGAAAACTAAATGCCAAAGCAATTGATGCAATATTTTTAGAAGTTTTTGCAGTGAGTAGAAATCTTGAGATGCCAGAAAAGGTAGTCTTTTTAGGACCAGATGGTAGTTACACTCATCAAGTTGCAGAGAGTCGTTTTGGTGCAATGGGTAATTATATAGCACTTAATTCAATAGAAGCAGTTTTTAATGTTCTAGCAAATGGTGAAGCAAAGTATGGAGTTGTACCAATTGAAAATAACACAGAGGGTGCAGTGGGGATTACACTTGATTGTTTAGGTAAGTTTGATTCTCTTATAGTCTCTGAAATTTATATGGATATACATCACTCTTTTGCAACAACTTGTGAGAGTTTAAAAGATATAAAAAGAGTTTATTCTCACCCTCAAGGCTACAATCAATGTAGAAAGTTTTTAGAGGAGCATATGCTTTTAGATGTAGAATTTGTACCAACTAAATCAACAGCAGCTTCAGCAAAACTAGCTTCAAAAGAGCCAAATAGTGCCTCTATCTGTTCTCATATAGCAGCGAAACTATACAATGTTCCAATTCTTTTTGATAAGATTGAGGACAATTTAGCAAATAAAACTAGATTTTTTATATTGAGTGATTTTAAAAATAGAGCTGGTTTACAAAATAAAACTTCTATTCTTGCAAAAACGCAAAATAGACCAGGTGGGTTAGTACACTTTTTGCAGAGTTTTGATAATGAAAAAGTAAATATAACAAAAATTGAGTCTCGTCCAGCAAAAGATAGTGGCTTTCAAGCAGTTTTTTATCTTGATTTTGAGGGACATATAGATGATGAAAATGTACAACGTGTCTTAAAAGCAAATGAAGGTATAAATGAAATAAAATGGTTAGGAAGCTACGTAAAATCAGGAGAGTAAGAACTATATATGAGACTTGCTCAAAAAAAGGAAAAATAAAATGAAGTTTAACAGTGTATTAGATAATTTAAAAATTTATGAAGCAGGAAAACCAATAGAGTTGGTTGTAAGAGAGTTTGGAATTGATGTAAAAGATATTATAAAACTTGCATCCAATGAAAATCCAAGAGGTTGTAGTCCAAGAGTCATTGAAGCATTAAAAGATGAAGCAAAAAAAGCAAATTTATACCCTGATGATAGTATGTATGAATTAAAAGAGGGTCTTGCTAAAAGATTTAGCGTAGAGAGTAAAAATATTATTGTAGGTGCAGGAAGTGATCAAATTATCTCTTTTGCTCTTCAATCAAAAGCAAATGAAAATACAGCAATTTTAATGGCAAAAACAACATTTGCAATGTATGAAATATATGGACGTCAAACAGGAACTAAAATACTAAAAACTCCTTCACATACTCATAACCTTGATGAACTTTTAGAGATGTATAAAGCAAACCCTGAAATATCAGTTTTATTTTTATGTTTACCAAATAATCCATTAGGAGAGTGTTTAGATACAAAAGACGTATATGAATTTATAGAAAAAATAGATAAAGATACTTTAATTGTAGTTGATGGAGCATATCAAGAGTATGCAAAAGTAAAAGATATAAATAAAGAAATAGATGTAAAAGACTTGATTCAAAAGTTTTCAAATGTTCTATATCTTGGAACTTTTTCAAAAGCTTATGGACTTGGTGGAATGAGATGTGGATATGGTGTTGCTAGTGAAGAGATTATTAAAGCTTTACATAAATTACGTTCACCTTTTAATATAACAACACTCTCTTTAAAAGCTAGTATTGAGGCACTTAAAGATGAAGAGTTTGTACAAAAATGCATAAAAGAGAATTTCTCTGAAATGATTAGATATGAAGAGTTTGCCCAAGAAAATAATTTTAGTTTTATACCAAGTTATACCAATTTTATAACTTTAAAATACGATAATAATAAAAAATCTTCAGATATTGCGCAAAATCTGTTGAAAAAAGGTATAATTGTAAGAGATTTAGGAGCATATGGTATGAATGCTATAAGAGTAACCATAGGCACACCAGAACAAAATAGTAAATTCTTTGAAGTATATAGAAACTTATAAGGGTATAAATGGATTTTAAGACGCTTTTAGATCAGATAGCAACACTTTTTCAAAACTTTACACTTAAACAGAGAATTGTAGCACTTGTTTCTATTCTTTTTGTGGTTGGTTTTATCGTATTTTTACTACTTTTTAGAGCAAAAGACAGTATGGTGGGTAGTGGCTATAGCATACTTTTTGATAAAACTAATGCAGGAGATTCTGCACTTATTATTCAACAATTAGAAAAAGATGGAGTACCGTATAGAGTTGTTAATGAAGGTACTATTGCAGTTCCATCAAGTATGGTTTATAAGCAAAGAATTGCAATTGCAGCACTTGGTATTCCTAAAGATAGTAAAGTTGGATTTGAAATTTTTGATAAAAATGAGTTTGGTGCAACAGATTTTGAGCAAAAAATTAAATATTTAAGGGCATTAGAGGGTGAATTATCTCGTACTATTGAGGCATTACAACCAATAGAAAATGCAAGTGTTCATATAGCAATTCCAAAAGAGACAGTTTTTGCAGAAAACAAAAGTCCAACAACAGCATCTATAGTTCTTATTATCAATAGAGGAATGAAATTATCACTTAAGCAGATTACAGGTATAAAGAACTTGGTTTCAGCTTCTATTACAAACCTACTTCCAGAAGATGTATCAATAGTTGATCAAGATGGTATCCCGTTAGGAGATGAGAATAGTGCAGCGTTTGAAGGTGAATTAGTAAAGTCACAGTTAAAGTATAAAAAAGAGTTTGAAAGAGATATAGAAGATAAAATAATTAATGTTTTAGCCCCTGTTATTGGTGGAGTAGATAAAGTTGTAGCAAAAGTTACAATTGATTTTGATTTTGCTAGAACAGATAGTATGAGCGAAGTATATGACCCAAATTCAGTTCCACGAAGTGAGCAGACGGTTGAAGAGAAAAAAGAGGGAAGTACACCAAAAGATGTAGGTGGAGTTCCTGGAGCTGTTAGTAATATAGGACCTGTTCAAGGATTAGAAAGTAATAATAAAACAGAAAAATATGAAAAAAGTTCTTCGACAGTAAATTATGAAATTTCTAAAAAAGTTATCAATACAAAAAGTGAATTTGCTACTATAAAAAGACTTAGTACAGCTGTTGTTGTTGATGGCAATTATGATTTTAAAATAGATGAAAATGGTAAGAGTTCTAATACTTTGGAGTATATTCCTTTAAGTGAAACACAGATGGCATCTATAAATGCTATTGTTAAACAAACTGTTGGTTTTAATGCTAAAAGAGGAGATGAAGTTACAGTTAGTAACTTCGAATTTAAACCACTTCAGCGTGATGGTACAAAAGCTCCAACACAAAATTTTATAGATAAATTAGTATTTTATGGTGGACCTCTTATACCTATAATTAAATATTTATTAGCAGCAGTTTTACTTTTTACTTTTTATAAAAAAGTAATTGAACCATTTAGTCAGAAGATGATTGAACATAGTGTTGAGGAGTATAGTGCTGAAGATATTAAACTTGAAGAAAATGATGAAGATAGTGCAGAAGACACCTTAGAAAAATTTAAAAAAGCTCGTAAAAAAGTAGAAGATCAATTAGGTATTGGTGATGAGTTTAATGAAGATGAACTTAAATACGATGTACTCTTAGAGAAATTAAAAACACTTTCTAATGATAAAAGTGAAGAGATAGCAGGACTTCTTCAAACTATGATAAGAAATGAGAGTGATTATGATTTCAATCCAAAAAATACAGGAGCTGAATAGTGAAATTATCAGATGATCAAAAAAATCAATTTGATGAATTAGGAATGACTGAAAAAGTTGCTATTTTACTTATACAGCTTGGTGAAGATACAACAACAAATCTTTTTTCTCATATGGAGATTGATATTGTTACTGATATTTCAAAATATATTGCAACAGTAAAAAATATAGATAAAGCAGTAGCAAATGCAGTTCTTGAAGAGTTTTATGCTATCTTACAGTCTAATCAATATATTAGAAGTGGTGGTATGGAATATGCAAAAGAGATTCTTTATCGTACATTTGGTAGTGAAGCTGCTCAAAAAATTATGGATAAACTTTCAAAGAGTATGGAAAATACACAGAGTTTTGGTTATCTTTCACAGATAAAACCACAACAACTTGCAGATTTTATTGTAAATGAACACCCTCAAACAGTAGCACTTATTTTAGCTCATATGGATCCAACAAGTGCAGCTGAAACTATTTCATTTTTCCCTGATGAACTTAAGAGTGAAGTTACTATTCGTATGGCAAATCTTGGTGACATTTCTCCATCAATTGTCAAAAGAGTATCAGCTGTTCTTGAAAATAAACTTGAATCTCTTACTTCATATAAGGTTGAAGTTGGAGGACCAAGAGCAGTTGCTGAAATACTTAACCGTCTTGGTCAAAAAGCATCTAAATCTACTATTGCCTATATTGAACAAACAGATGAAGATCTTGCAAATACTATTAAAGAGATGATGTTTACATTTGAAGATATTATGAAATTAGATGCAACTGCAATCCGTGAAATACTAAAAGTAGCAGATAAAAAAGATCTTATGATTGCTCTTAAAGGAGCAGCAAGTGAACTCCGTGATAAATTCCTAGAAAACATGTCACAGCGTGCACAAGATGCTTTCTTAGAAGAGATGAGTTTCTTAGGGGCTGTTAGAGTAAAAGATGTTGAAGAGACACAAAGACGAATAGTTGATGAAGTACAAAAACTTTCAGAACAAGGTGTAATCCAAGTAGGTGAAGCAGAAGAGATGATAGACTAATGAAAAATATTATAGATACTAAAAGTGCTAAAAATCATGTAATAGAGCCGTATCATTTTAAAGTTCTTGGAGGTATTAAAACTACTTATAAAGAAGAAGAACAAGATATTTCTGAAGTATCAGTTCAAGAAGAACTTGTTAAAGATGAGCATAATGAACCAGTAGTTCAGGTATATGAGCAACAAAATAAATTTATAGAAGAGTTACTAAAGAAAAGCGATGAACTTTCAACAAATATCGTTAAATTACAAATGCAGATAGAAAAACAAGAAGAAGATTTTAATACTAGACTTAAAAATGAGCTCGAAAGAGAATCTCAAAGTGCATATGACAAAGGTTACCAAAAAGCAAAAAATGATTTGGAAGTAGAAATTAATAAAGTAAAAGAGAAATTTTTAAATTCTATAAATATACTTGAGGAAGAAGCAAAAAAAGGAAATGAGTTTTTAAAACATATTGAGAGTGAGCTTTCAAGTACAGCAGTTGAAGTTGCTAAAGAAGTTATTTTAAAAGAGCTTAAACAATCTAGTAGTGAAATTGCATTAGCTTTATCTAAAAAACTTATAGATGAGTTAAAAGATGCTAAAAATGTAAAGTTAAAAGTTAATCCAAAAGATTATGAAGCATTAAAAGAGAGATACTCTAATATAAAAAATATTATAGTAGATAGTGATAGCTCTATTACAGAGGGTGGTGTTGTTGTTTTGAGTGATGCAGGAAATTTAGATGGAAATATATCAACAAGATTAGATAAAGTAAAGAATTTAATAGAAAATGGATAATATGCTAGAAGTAAAAGGTAAATCTGTAGAAGAGTTAAAAGATATATGTGTAACTCTTCGAAAAAAAATTATAGAAACAGTTAGTAAAAATGGTGGTCATCTTAGTAGTAATGTTGGAGCAGTTGAGTTAATAGTAGCAATGCATTATGTTTTTAATGCAAAAAAAGACCCTTTTATTTTTGATGTTTCACATCAATCTTATGCTCATAAGCTTTTAACTGATAGATGGGATATCTTCTCAACTCTTAGAGAGTTTGATGGTCTTAGTGGATATACAAAACCCTCTGAATCTGAGTATGACTATTTTATAGCTGGCCATAGTTCTACCTCCATTTCACTTGCTCTTGGTGCTGCAAAGGCTATAAAACTTAAAAAAGAACAGGGTAATAGAATACCAATAGCACTTATTGGAGATGGCTCTATGACTGCTGGTATGGTGTATGAAGCACTTAATGAGCTTGGAGATATAAAATTACCAGTTATTATTATTTTAAATGATAATAAAATGAGTATAGCAAAGCCAATAGGAGCTATTAGTAACTTTCTCTCTCATGCTATCGCTGGAGACTTTTTTCAAAATATGAAAAAAAGAACCGAGCAGATTTTACAATATCTTCCAGAGAGTGCAACTTATATGGCTAAAAAGTTTGAAGAGAGTTTGAAACTTATAACTCCAGGTATGCTTTTTGAAGAGTTAGGCATAGATTATATTGGTCCCGTTGATGGGCATAATGTAGAAGATTTAATTCGTGCTTATGAGTTAGCAAAAAATTTAAATAAACCAGTTATTATTCATGCTCAGACATTAAAAGGTAAGGGTTATGAGATAGCAGAAGGTTATGAAGAGAATTGGCATGGTGTTGGACCATTTGATATAGATAGTGGTAAGACTCTTAAGAGTAGTGATGGAAAAAGAAGTGCTACAAGTATATATAGTGATGCTCTTTCTCGTCTTACAACAAAAAAGGAAAATGTAGTTGGAGTAACTGCTGCTATGCCAACAGGAACAGGCTTGAGTAGACTTATAAATGAGTTTCCAAATCGTTTTTGGGATGTTGCCATTGCAGAACAACATGCAGTTACATCTATGTGTGCTATGGCAAAAGAGGGTTTTAAACCTTTTATTACTATCTACTCTACATTTTTACAGCGTGCCTATGATCAAGTAATTCATGATGCATGTATTATGAATCTTAATGTTGTTTTTGCTCTTGATAGAGCTGGTATTGTTGGAGAAGATGGAGAAACACATCAGGGGGTTTTTGATGTTTCATATCTAAATGCTATACCAAATATGACTATTTTTGCTCCAAGAGATGAGAAGAGCATGTATAGAGCAGTAGAGTATGCATATACTCATAAAGGACCATGTTCATTTCGTTATCCAAGAGGCTCTTTTTTAGATTGTGGAGATGTAGAAGATTTAGCATTTGAGTTAGGAAAAGCACAGCTTCTGAAAGATGGAAGTAGTAAAACTCTTCTTATTGGTTATGGAAATGGAGTTGGAAAAGCAGTAGAGGTTGCAAAACTTCTAAAAAAAGATGGATTAGATGTAGCAGTTTTAGATTTGAGATTTGTTAAGCCCATAGATAAAGATACATTAGATAAACTTTCACATAAATATAATGATTGGTTTATTATAAGTGATAGTAGCAAGATGGGTGGAATAGGCTCAATCATAGCATATCTAAAAAATGATTTTGCTTGGGACAACGTAAAAATTACAAGTTTTGAGTATGATGATAAATTTATAAAGCATGGAAATACAAAATTGGTAGAAGAGTATTTAAAAGTTTTACCAGAGCAGATAGTAGAAAAAATAAAAAGTGATAGTAGAGGATAAAAATGGAGTTTTTAAAGATTTTAAAAGATAGAGGATTAAAAGCAACACCACAAAGAGTTGCTGTTCTTAAAGAATTAGGAAAAAAGACTCATCCAACTATGGATGAAATATATAGTGGTATTAGAGTAGATAATCCTACTATATCACTTGCAACAGTGTATAAAAATGTAAATTTGCTAAAAGAACAAGGTGTTGTAATTGAGATAAATATACCAAGTGGAAAGATGAGATATGATTATCTTTCACATCCGCATATACATTTAGTATGTAAAAATTGTGGTTGTATAGAAGATTTGGATTATGATGAGAATCTTTTTAATTTTCAAAATAGTTTAGAAAAAAATAAAAATATTGTTATAGATAGATTAGATGTTATAGCTTCAGTTGAGAGTTGTAGTTTTTGTAAATAGTGAAGAAGAGGAGAGTAACTCTCTCCTCTTTTATATAATTATAAATCAGCTTCGTGTTTATCAAGATACTCAGCAACACCATCAGTTGTAGCTTTCATACCTTCATCACCTTTTTGCCATCCTGCAGCACATACTTCACCATGCTCATCAGTAAATTGCATAGCATCTACCATACGAATCATCTCATCAACGTTTCTTCCAAGAGGAAGGTCATTGATAACTGCATGTCTTACGATACCTTTTGCATCTATTAAGAATGAACCACGAAGTGCAACAGCACCACCAAAAAGAACATCATAATCTTTTGAAATTTGTTTACTTAAGTCTGCAACTAGTGGAAAGTTAATTCTTCCTATACCACCTTTATTTACTGGAGTTTCTCTCCATGCAAAGTGTGAAAATTGGCTATCAACTGATACACCTATAACATTTACGCCTCTTGCTTTGAATTCATCTACTCTTTTTGAAAAAGCTATGATTTCTGAAGGGCAAACAAAAGTAAAATCTAGAGGGTAGAAAAAAAGTACTGTACCTTTTTCACCATAGTTCTCACTAAGTTTAAAATCTTCTACTATAGAGCCATCTGCTAAAACTGTTGTTGCTGTAAAATCTGGAGCTGGGTTTGTTACTAACATTCATTTTCCTTTAATGATAATTTTTATTAATAAAGAATTATAGCCAAGTAACTATTAGAGGAATATTAAATTAGTCACAAAAAAAGCACTTTTTTGTAAAGTGCTTTTTTATTTTCTCAAGTTCTAAATTCATCCAATTTATTTTTAAGTGTTTCAGTCATTTTATTCATATGCTCTGCAGCACTTGCTATCTCTTCAACACTTCTTGCATTTTGTGTTGAGTATTCATTGATTTTACTCATTTGACTTACCACTTCATTAATATCACTTTGAGTTGCTTCATAGCCTTTTTGTGTTGTTTCTGCTGTTTTTGTTGCAGCTATATTGATAACTTCGGTCATTGATTCTATATTTGTTTCTACTTTGGTAGTAGAAACACTTAACTCTTCTATTTTTTTAGAGTTTTTATTCATTTGATCACTTGCATCCATTATAGATTGAACTATAATATTTATTGTTGCATTTATCTCTACAAGTGATTTTTGTGTTCTCTCTGCAAGTTTTCGTACCTCATCTGCAACAACGGCAAATCCTCTACCGTGTTCTCCTGCACGTGCAGCTTCAATAGCAGCATTTAGTGCTAAAAGGTTAGTTTGATCTGCTATATCGCTAATTACTGTTAATACTTCTTTAACTTGTTCAGCATCACTACTAAGTTGTTGTATTTTATGTGCTAGTTCAACTTCAACTGAAGCGCTATTTTGAATTTCAGTAGTAAGTTGCATGATTTTTTCATTTGTCTCTTTCATTTTAGCATTTACTTTTTCTAATTCATCTTTAGATTTTTGAGCTTCTTCAACTGAAACATTAAGTTTTTCTCTCATGTCAAATGCTTTTTGATTTGCTACTTCTATTGTTGTTGTTGACTCTTCAACAAGTTTACCAACTTCAAGTGATGTAGTTGAAAGTTCATGTGCAATCGATGAGTTTTCATTAGATAAACCTTTAGCATCTACAATAAGTATTCTTACTTTCTCAATAAAGTCATTTATCCCTTTACTGGCTTGTGCTATCTCATCACGTCCAATAATATCTAGTTTTTTTGTTAAATCACCATCTCCACTAGATAAATCTTTTGTTCTTTTTATAAGACTGTTTAGTGGTGAAGCTATAAATTTATATGAAATTAACCAAGTAATAAGCATTATTACAATAACCATAATAGTTGCAGCGATTATAAGGTTTTTTCTTAGTATATCATTTGCTTTTTCAAAATCCTCTAGATTTGCTTCAGCTACTAAAACTAGATGCCATTTTTTAAACTCTTTAAATCTAGCAGCTTTTTTTAGACCATCTTTTTCATATTCAATATAACCATTTTTTTGTTTTATTATTTTTTTATCTATTTCTGAATTAACAATTTTTCCTGCTAATTTTGGATGAATTTCATATTTCTTTGATTTTAGATTAATAGCATAAAAATATCCATTTTCACCTATTTTCATCTTATTTATATGCATTGCGAGTTTTTTTAGACCTTTTGTGAAGTCATAACCAACAAAGAGTATACCTATAACATTTTGTTCTTCATCTAAGATAGGAGAGTATACTGTTGCATAATCTTTTCCAAACAGTCTTGCAATTCCTACATATTTTTGTTTATTCATTATTGGTTTATATGCTGGAGATTTTTTGCCTAAGTAAGTTCCCATAGCACGTGTACCATCTTCTTTAAGAAGAGAAGTTGAAATACGAACAAAATCATCACCATCTTTTACAAAAACTGTAGCGATATCTCCTGTTAAGTCACCAAATTGGCCTACTGCTGTAAAGTTGTTATTTATGGGCGTTCCACCACTAGCAAGAAGAGGAGTTTGTACGCCATTTACTTCTATTTTTTCTTCTGGGTCTGTATAAAATCCTGCAAAATTAACTTCAAAAATTTTATAAATTTTTTCTGCAGTCTCTGCCAATGCACCATTGTATGTTTCCATAGTTTGCACCATGCGTTCTATATTGCCATCTAGTTTTGCTCTTGTCTCTTTTTCTATATATCCACTTAAATAGTTACTTATATATGTAATTAAAATAAACATAGCGATTATAATTACAGCAACTTGAATATATGTTACTTTTTTTGTGATAGAGTTAAACACAATATCTCCTTTTTTTATAATATGTAATTCTAACAATATATTTCATAAATAATTGTTAAAGTAGAAAATTTAACAGTTTTTATTTGCTTTAAGTAGAATTACAAATCAAAGATTTAATATATTTTTAACTAAGTTTTGATATAGTTTCTAATTCAAATAATTTTCACAAGGAGAAAAGATGGCAGTAAAGATTACAGATATTTGTATTAGCTGTGGTGCATGTATAGATGAGTGTCCAGTTGAAGCAATTGTAGATGAAGATGATAACCCAACGGGAGAGGATATATATTATGTTCACGCTGATAAGTGTGTTGAGTGTATAGGACATAATGATGAGCCAGCATGTGCTGAAGCTTGTCCTACAGAAGGCTGTATCGTTTGGGATGCTCCAAAAACAGAAGGCGCTGTAGACGGCGAACCTTGTGTAGAGTAGTAGATACTCGTATTTGAGGGAGATATCTCCCTCACTCTTTCTAAAATTTAAAATAAACTTCTAATTTAATATTTCTTAAATCTTTTTTTTGGTATACTCGCAAGTTCTGATTTTGTTCAGAATATATTATTGAGAAAAAATTGGAGAAAAATATGGAACAAACTTTATCTATTATAAAACCAGATGCAGTTGCAAAAAATGTTATTGGAAAGATCGTTGATAGATTCGAATCAAATGGACTTAAAATTGCTGCAATGAAAAGACTACAATTAAGTGCAGCAGATGCTGGCGCTTTTTATGCAGTTCATGCTGAGAGACCTTTTTTTGGTGAGCTTGTTGAGTTTATGACAAGTGGACCAGTTGTAGTTATGGTTCTTGAAGGTGAGAATGCATTAGCAAAAAATCGTAAACTTATGGGAGCAACTAACCCAAAAGAAGCGGATGCTGGAACTATTAGAGCAGATTTTGCTGAGAGTATTGATGCAAATGCAGTTCATGGAAGTGATTCTTTAGAGAATGCAAAAATTGAAATAAACTTTTTCTTCTCTGGAAGAGAAATAGCATAATATTGGCATGAAGATAGTTTTTAAAAAGGTTCCGTCAAGTGGAGTTGATTTTGAAACATCTTTTGAAAAAATTAAATTTTATGGAACATTAGAAAAAAAATCAAGAACTTTAGTCCAATGTGTTGGCAAGTTAGAGGGAACTCTAGCATGTCAATGCGATAGATGTGGCGAGGATTTATCTTTACATATAGATGAAAAGGTAGAACTTTTTGCAAGTGATGGACTTTATGAGAGTGGCGAAGAGTTACTTGAAGTGATGGAGTTTTTTGATGAAACTGTAAATTTAGATACAATACTACAAAGCGAAGTGGAAACACTGAAGAGTGATTATCATTATTGCTCTATGTGTAGTGAAAATTAAACATAATATCGTAAAAGGAAAGAACAATGGCAGTACCTAAGAGACGTGTAAGTAAAACTAGAGCAGCAAAAAGAAGAACACATTATAATGTAACATTACCAGTTCCAGTAAAAGATGCTGATGGAACATGGAGAATGCCTCACCGTGTAAACAAAACTACAGGCGAATATAAAAGCTAGATGATAAATATAGCAATAGATGCTATGGGTGGTGACTTTGGTCCAGATCCAATCGTAGAAGGTACTTTAAAAGCTCTAAAAGAGAGAAATTTTAAAGCTATCTTAGTTGGAAAAACTGAACTTTTAAAACCACTCATACCTTCTCGTTATCTAGATAGAGTTACTTTCGTAGAAGCCAATGATGTTTTAGAAATGAGCGATAGTGCGACAGATGCTCTAAAGAGAAAAGAGACATCTATATATAAAGCAGTGGATTTAGTACGTCAAAAAGAGGCAGATGCAGTAGTATCTGTCGGACATAGTGGAGCTACAATGAGTTTAGCAACACTACGAATAGGACGATTAAAAGGTGTTTTAAGACCTGCAATCGCAACTTTAATGCCAAAACCAGTTGGGATACCAGCTTTAGTATTGGATGTTGGAGCTAATGTAGATTGTAAAACTGAGCACTTAGTTCAGTTTGCGGTTATGGGTGAAGCATATGCTAGAGATGTTTTAAAAGTAGAAAATCCTAAAGTTGGTTTGTTATCAAATGGTGAAGAGAAATCAAAAGGTAATGAAGTAACAAAAAGTGCATACGAACAACTAGCAGATATGGATAGTTTTTATGGAAACATAGAAGGTAATAATATATTTGATGGAACAGTAAATGTAGTTGTTTGTGATGGTTTTGTTGGAAATATACTTCTTAAAACAAGCGAAGGTGTAGCTGAATCTATTCCTAAAATAAT
>Ga0256842_1001181_pt1 | contig 21504 bp, 25 predicted proteins | sample 4559240metaG_FD_185973 | JGI IMG/M metagenome (GOLD analysis project Ga0256842, IMG submission 185973) | Hydrothermal vent microbial communities from Guaymas Basin, Mexico - 4559-240 | ecosystem: Environmental > Aquatic > Marine > Hydrothermal vents | place: Mexico: Guaymas Basin | collected... | reverse complement strand
CCTGATTTTGTGAAATAATGTCCCATCTTAACCACTTCCATCGACTTGCAATGTGGACATATCATCTCCCATTTATATCCCTAAGTGAATATAAACATTACTGTAGCATTACCCTCTGTTGAAAATAAGTCATAAGCTTTAGCAAGTGTATGAACAACCACTTTTAGTAAACTCAATTACATTCCTACATTCAACTACCCTACAATTTTCAACAGAACAGTTACATATTTACAATCACACGTTTAAACAGAACAACTAGCCCTCCCAATTTAAATCACCACCTCATTACAGCCTTATGACTCAACTATAAGATAAATTCAAACTTCCAATACACTTATTCGGTTTCATTTTAGTAATCAACTACTTCTATCTTCTAATTCCACAACTTCAAGAAAATCAACCTTCTTAAAGTCCTCGTCATAGGTTGCTATCTTCTTTATCCCGTAATATCTACAGGTAGCCACTATAAGAGCAACGTTAGGTAAAAGACCATAATTCTTAATTACATCGAACATCTCAGAGTAATTAGCAGGGGCTAAAACGACAATCTTCAACGCAGTTAAAAGATTTGAAACATCTGAGATAACTTCATCCGCTACCTGCTTAACAATATCCGAATGTTCCCTCAGATAAGTTAGTAAGTCGTAGTGTCTACTTATACCAGTTACGTCCTTTGCTCGTTCCTTTATCAAAACATAAGCGACTTCTTCAATTACATTCGTAGACGTAACCAGCAATCCTTTCAGTTTTCCAAAAACATCTATACCCTCTACGAAAAACGCTAAGAACTATCAACAAAGATGACTTCTCCTGTCATAAATCTCGTCCCTCAATTCTTGCAAATCTATCTTCCTCTTCCCATACTTCCCTCTTAAGTGACTAATGTCTTCTACAATCTCTATTTTCAACCTTTCACCCTCTTTCAGTTCTACCTTTTGTAGAGGCTTGAATACTCCCTTCTCATAAATCACTTCTATGATCTTGCTCATATCTGCACTTCGTCATAGAAGTATTAATCTTCTTCTATCACGTTGAAAAAACAACTATTTCAAAGAATCAGCTAAACATCTTCAAAATCTCCACTTTCAAACACCTCTGGAACCTCTTCATCCTCTATGCAGTCCATCCTGTAAACATGTGCCCTCCATACCCTACCACAATCTAGACATTCTAAATACAACAAGCCCCACGAAAACGACTTCACTACTACCTTATGCCCCTTCTTTAGGCAGTTCAGGTATAAAGCGGTAGGCTTTACCCTTTTCCACTTACCCATACATCTACACCATTTATATTGCCATTTGCCAAAATATTAATAAATTTCCAAACTTAATGCCAAACGTGAAGGTCAGGGTTGATAGATACGGTAGAATCGTAATCCCCAAGGAAGTTAGAGATAAATTTGGAATCAAGGAAAACACCGAACTAACCCTAACCGTAAAAGATGATGAAATAGTCATCAAAATTCAAAAGGATGATCTCGAAAAAAGAGTTGACGAATTAATCGAATTTTTGAGAAACAACGCTCCCAAACCCTTCGTAGCAGAAGTTAAAGGTGAAGAAAAATGGTTGAAAAAGAGCTACTCCTTGAAAAAAATAGGATTGAAGGAATAGTAGACGTCGGAATCATCGTCATTTCTCACTTCGAAAATCCCGCTAAAGACTCCGCACTCGATTTCTTATCAGACGTCTTAAAGTGGAAACGAAAATGTCTAATCCCTACATCCACAATACTAGGCGCTTACCACATCCTTACCCAATACCTCAAAGTCGACAAAACTTCCGCTTACCAAGCCCTATCCAAAACCCTAAAAACTTATTCCCCAGCTTTCTACGAGGACTTAAACATAGATCTCACCCTAGACTCTCTCACAAACGCACTAGGTTACAACGTAGAATCTTGAGACGGCTACATCATCTCACTCGCAAAAAAGTTCAGAGCCACAATCTATACAATCGACATGAAACTCGCTCGTAAACTCAAAGAAATCCCCGTCATCAACCCCATACCACCCAATACGTTCAAAAAGTATAATCAATGGCTGAAATATTACAGAATCAGTTCCTCGTCACCAAACACCCATCCTATTCCTCCTCTCCAACCACATTAACCTATCCAGATCATCAACTCTCCAAGCTCCCAAAAACTCCCATCCAGCTTTCTCTTTTTTCGGCTTAGGTTTCCTGAAGATGGGACTTACAGTGTAGAACGGAGTCCTCGTGAGCCAGTACCACCCCATCTTTATCGAACTAACCAACCTCTTCCTTTTACCCTCTTCAAACCTCACCTTGCTACCCCAACTACTCCCTCTCTTACTCTTTCTCCTTCTCTTCTTCCTCTTCTTTCCAGTAGTGTCATCTACCATCTTTAACTATACTTCCCCTTCCTCACTCTTATCCTGCTTTTCGTGTTCAGTCTTAACTCCTAAAACCTCCCCAACCTTCTTCCATACCTTCCTAACCTCTGACTTCTCTATCGGCGGTCCCTTAGCATCACTTACAGATCCATCTTCTAATTCCGCATCAGCAGATGCAGATCCAATAAGACCAGCGTTCCTCATCCCCTCTTCCAATATCTCCTTGAGGTTCTTGATCAGGTACTTCTTCACGTAATGCCATACCTACCAACTTCAAATCCTCTCTCGTTACCATTAGCCCTCTTTTCCATTTGTTCTTGCAAGAATTTTACGTAATCAGGCGGTGGATTCGTGAACTCCCAGTAATATCTTATCTTTTTACCATCCTCAGTCTCTTCAACTACCTTCTTCCTCTTTATCGGTGTAACCCAGTTCACCGGCCCCCTGTAACCCCTGTGTTTCTTCTTGTATCTCACGTACTTCTTCAGCAACTTCTTGCCTAACTTGTTCAACCATCTCTCCTCTTCCTCACTTATCTTGTTGTTCACCGTCTTCTTTACGTGGTGTCCCATGTTAGAGAAGAAATTCGTTAATACTTGGTCTAACCAAAGCGTAAACTCCCTCTTATCCATGATCCTCTTAATACCAAAGATTATTATGTGGGGCCAGGTTAGTCTGCGGTTCATACGACCTAATGTGAGGCGGTGTCTTCATCTTCCTCGCCTTCTTCAGTATCTCCAATACATCCCTCGCCACCTTCAGATTCTCTTTACTCAAATCCAACTCCAAAAACTCTAACAGTTCCCTCAACCCATACCCAACCTCTTTAACCTTCCTCTTGTTGCTAAACACTTCATTTATCTCCAAAATCATCTTCCTAACATCCTCTCCACTAAATCTTTCCAATAGATAGTTCACTTCATCGGAGAACAGTATATTATCACCGTACTTCTCCCTCAAATACGCCTTGAGCCTGTGATTGATAAACGTTTGAGCATATTGCATAATCCTCAACGGCATTATCGGTGGTAACGTTATCGTTATAAAGACTGCCGTATCAAACAATAACGCCGCAATGTCCCACGCTACGTTGTACTTCCAAATAAGCTCCCTAGCCCTCTTTTCTGAAGTAAACCTCGTTACATAGTCCCCCACTACTATGTTACCCTCTTCATCCAGAAATACCAGAACCTTCTCCTTCGCCTCATCCTTCCAAGCCTCAAACGTTAATCCCAACCTCTCCTTGTCAAACTCCGTAATTCTATCCAAGTCCTTCGTGTAGAGAACTCTCGCAACCTTCCACCAGTCCTGAGAAGCCCTAAACTTCGGTATAAAACTGAAACGATACTCCCTACCCTCGTACTCCTCCAACAACTCCTCTAACGCCTTCCTCGCTCCCCTGCTTAACGGTACCTCCTTTAACGGTCCTACCTCAGCACTACCATTAACACCGTTATCAACACCGTTGTTAGAATTACCATTAGCACCGTCACTAACACTACTAACACCCTCACACTCGCTACCACTCGCCTCACTCCTACCTACCGTTAAGACGGTCGTTAAAGTGGTGTTAGACGACCTACACCCACCCGGTTTCGTGCTTATGACAGAACGAATCAAGTCAACGAAAGATCTTATTATTCAAAAAATATTGTCCATTCAAAAAGCGGATGGTTCACTTGGGGAAAGACTGGATTACACTGTGTATTCGGTACTAACTCTCCGTGAATTAGGATACAGGTATAACAACCCTAAAACTGTCGAATTTATCCGTAATTGTCAACTTCCAGATGGTGGATTCTCATTCAGAATGGGTGACCAAGCAACGGCAAATATATACTCAACATACCTCGCAGTTAAGGGTCTTTACGCTATAATGTAACTTCTTTACTGAATTGGCTTAAGAAATGTGAGTGTCCATTGGGTGGCATGTCTCTAAGACCTTATTCTGATGAAGTCGATGAAAGCACTACGTATTGGGGGTTGAAAACTCTTGAAATACTTAACAAGGGGGTGATGAAATGAAAGGCATGAAGCTTCAGCTCTTTGGACTTGCCCTATTGGTTTTCTCCCTTATTCGTCTAGAGACTATATCATTAGGGCAATTTTTGCTGTGCTTGTTTGGGCTAATGCTTTCGCTTGCAGGTTTGATGCTAAGAGATACCTGAAATAGTTCACATTTTAAATATTTAATAATTAATTTTAATATTAGTTTATAATTTTTACTAAATTTTCAATCATATCTCACAAATTATATTTTTGAATATTTAATCCTTTAAATATTATTCTCATTATATGGTCAGAAGATATTTATAGGATAATGCCTAAAATATGGTTTGAAAGAGGAAATGGGGTGATTGAATGAAAATATGGAAAAGAATAGTGGGTTTACTAGTGGTTTTAATATTGTTTGGAGTTACGATATCGCCAGCAATGGCCAATGATAAGGATTCAAAGGAGAAAGGTAAAGAAATTCATGAAAATCTCAAGGTTGTTAGTTCCCAAGTGAGACGCCACGTAATGAGGGAATTACCCAACGATCTCTCTAAAATAAAAGGTAAGCCCATGAGTGAAGATATTAAGATGCTTGACATAATGAACCCGAAAAGTCCTCTGTACTTCCGTAATCCAAAGAGTCCATACTACTATTGGGGAATACCATTGCGAAATGGTAGCTTCTACATATCCTACCTCAATAAGATAGTGAAATTCCAGAAGAAATGCTGTATAAGCGAAATAGGGACTGGTAGCGAATATAAAGGCAAGAGTAACAAAGAAGAAGAAAAAAGCAAAGAAAATAAAGAGAAGAAGATCTGTCCGGTATGTATAAATACTCCCTCATCTTTACCAAAGCAAACACCAAATCCAGGAGAAGGTTTTGGAACGTATATCAAGGAAGAATATTGGGAGAGTATCGAGGCCATATACGCTTTGCATGAAGTAAGGACTGAACTCGAAGTACCAGTAGGAAGCACATTATATGCTCCAGCACTTAATGCACCAAATCACAGCCCCTATGAAGTTGTAACAGCATACTGGAAAGCCGAAGGAATGAGTCAAACTGCAAAAGCTCTTGGAATATGGAATCATAGTAAAGGTTTCTGGGACAAGCTTATACCAATTAATTCAGATTTCCTTAGTAAATACGTTCGGGAGTATCCTGAAGGTAAATTCTATGAAGTTCTAATCAAGCATGAACCACCTTACTGGAAAGTGTACTTATATAATTACGCTGAAAATGGATGGGACGAAGTATGCTCCACACGAGCCACAATAGATAATTCAGATGCTTATGAAATCTGGGAATATTACTTTAGTTCATGTCCAACATCTCTACCAGACATAGAAGCTATGGATCTCCGTATCTACATTTCCGGATCATGGCAACTCGTGACTGAGACATATGGATCAAAGTATGACAGTTGTGTATCTTGCCAGTATGGGAGATATTTTGTTGAGAAATACTATCATTGGAATGTAACTGGCTTACCTTCTGGTGTATTAGTAGCTTTCGAGCAAGGATATCTTAGCGGTACAGGCGCGACATATGTTTTCTCTGTCTCTGGAGATACGAAGTATACAGTAGTTTTAGCAGGAAATGAAAATGCTGACTTTGATTTATATGCTAAGTGGGGCTCACCGCCAACTACCACTGATTACGATGCTAGGGGTTATAGTGCGACATCTTTAGAGTATTTCACAACTTCTGGCTCGGGAACATTATACATTATGATAAGATCATACTCAGGGAGCGGCCATTGGAAGTGCTGGGTATTAACGCGTGGACCTACTGAAGACAGTGGTAGAAAGACAGGATACCTTTCAAACAGTGGAGATGATGATGTCTATTCAATAGTTGGCGGTGGTCATGGATATGCCTTCATTTCAGGGCCTGATACCGCTGATTTTGACCTATATGTCAAATGGAATTCAGTACCTACAACGACTGATTATGACGATATAGGATATTCTACATACTCCCAAGAAATCGCTCATGCTAAGGGTACTGGTACATTCTACTGGAAAGTAAGATCATACTATGGAAGCGGTGAGTACGCAACAGTAGCACTTATATTTTAACTCTCTACTCTTTTTACTCTTTTTATTTTAATTTCTCCAGTAAACCTTTTAGTGTGAACACCAAAAAAGTGTAAATATGATCTTTAGAATTATCACTTCCATTATATTTGCAGTAGTGATCATATGTGGATGTATTCAACAATCTCCTTCCTCTAAAATTCAGATGGGGGATGGTTGGGTTTTGGTTTACGTAAAGGTTGGTCCTATTGACTTAAAATGCTTCAATGAGTCGTACTTAGTCAATGAATCAGACTACATACTGGACTGTACCGTTGATAGGGTTGATTTAAAGGCAGATATGTATTCGGGCATCTATAGCTACGTCTACTTGACCGTGGATAGATACATCAAAGGTAATCAGCTACCCTCCAACAAGCTTAAAATCATCGTAACAGTGAGAACTCCAATAAAATTCAATGAGAGCGAAAAAGTGCGATTATATCTAAAGAATCTGGAAGGTAAACTCACAATATTTTGTCAAGATCTCGGAGTTGAGAGGTTAAGTAAATAATGACGCAGCATATTATAATATTTATCAAAGTATACAACAGTAATAATTTAGAAAAAGAAGTGATAGGATGAAACGGATTAGATTGTTAGTTGGATCATTAATAATCTTGTTGGCAGTAATGGTTGGGATAGTGTATGTAGGGGTAATAATGAATAGTGTTACAATTAGAGTAGAAAGTCCAGAGAAAGCAAATCTTTACGTCTTTGCACTTTATCCTACTGGTTTTAAGAATATTGGCAAATACAAAATTCCAAGCGGCAAATCTGACATAACTCTATATCTGAGAGATCTTAAGCAAGTATGGATTAATGAATACAAGAGGAACAGAACACTTTCACAGCCCTTATTACTGCTTGTTGCAGTATCTAAGGATAAGATTGCTGTTAAAGGTGTAAACTTTGACTGGGATCATCTAAAAAGTAAAAGCGTTGAACTGAAGTTCAAAGAGATTGATGAACTTAAAAAGTTATCTTCAAGGTTAGACTTAGAGAACTTTCATACTTTAGACGACTTCTACTGGTCGATAGAAGATGTCTATGAACGCACATTACCAGTCATTTTATGCTACATAAATCCCGACGATTCGAGTTGGGGGGCGGTGGACTTTTTCTGCGCTGGGAATTTTAAGGTAGGGTTTAGTGTTAACGTATTTATGGGTTCGTGGAGCGTTGCTGGCTACAACGTTATTCAGAAGGACGATTATGGTAGTGCTATGGCGTCTTTCCCAACAGGAGATGACTATTACATTTGGATGGATGTTAGGTATAGGTATGAGAAGTGGGTGATGTATCTCGATGACGAGCCGATTAGCACAATGGAAATAATTTATGTTAAGGATTTCTATCCGAGCACGATTGCTGGGGTGACTTACAAACCTCCGAATGCACAGCTTCCCGATGTAGATGAATGGGAATATAAATATTACACCTCAACGAGAAGGGACTATCCATATTACGAGCTCGATGTATCGAACTTCGGAGCTGATCACTTTGCTATAGACTGCATGAAGTTCATTGACGCTCTCGTGCTTGCCGGAAAAATCAGCAGCAGAGCCGCTACCGCTGCAAGCGCTATCGGATTATTTACAGATGTCGACTTCGAGTATGATGATGTCGTATCATTCTACTTTAGCGTAGTTCTATACTCGAATTCGGGTAAAACGCACCACGTAAGGTTAGCCAAAAGCAAAGCAGTTATAACAGCTCCACAAATATACATTGACGTTGATTAAAATTATGCACGGTTGAAGTATTATTTCATCATATAATTTTATAATTATCAGTATATGGTCAGAAAGTTTATCTGGCCCAGTATAATTTATTAAACCGTGTCTCGCTCACGTTTGTATTTGGGTGTTTTGGGATCTCTTTTGGTATGTGTCGTAATTGTCCTAAGCTTCCAAGGCTCTCAATACTTCGTCTGTGGTAAAGCTATAACGGGTGTTAGGGGTGACACATGCTACACAATCGCCGTAGAATTTTACGACGATACTGGAGTAAGATTGATCGTAAAGGATAGAGAATTCAACTTCACCGAGCTAGTCTTAAACGATACCGTCAAGAGAAAGCTCAGAGAAAAGTATTCTCGACTGAACTACATACTCATGCTGTTCGACGGTGACGAATGCGCTGGATATTTCGTAAATGAAGAGGACTTCATGAGAGCGGAGCTGGGTAGCATTGTCGAGGCTAAGGTAATAGGAACGAATGCAAAAATACTCAAAATCGTCGAAAAGGGTGTAAAACCTTTTTACGTGCTCAATGGAAACGAATCTAAGGCCAAAGAACTTTGGAGAAAAGTCGTGTCGTTGGTAAATATTAGATATCCCTTTTCTGGAATCGTTTTTCGGCATATTTGCACGACTGGGGGTGGTCTTTACTCTGATTGGTATGTTATCGTAACTATGCTGGATTTTAAAAATCTAAGGGTAAACTATACGATTTTGAGATTCGATGATTCGTTTAAACTAGTTGGAAATTACAAGTTTGTTAGACCTCTGATGCGAATGAGCGAGGATGAGATTTCGAAATCAATCGATAGGACGATAAACAGGTATGGTCTGAAGGAGTTTTTCAGGTGTAAATCCAGATTAAAGCGGTTCGGTTGGTATTACGTTTATCGCTGTCCTTCATTAGGTGGAACGATAGTATTTGAGAGACACTCCGGTTTGGTCTTTCTTGCCACTAAAAGGTTGATGTTTCCGGAAATGTATAGAGAAATCTGTAAAACGGATAGGCCTCCCGAATTAATGGTGAAGATGTTTTTACCTGATATTAATAGATCTTGGAAAATGATCGATTCTGACTACGGGTGCACGAGGTCGATATCGGTTAAAGTTCCGAGGATCGCCGAAGTTTTACATGTATTCAGATTCTCGGAAAAGATCAAATTCAATCCTCTGGTTGAGAATGGAACGATATTCGTTGCATGTGAAAAGAACGTTTACGCCATCGATGAAAGGACTGGCAACATGTGGGTTCTAAACCTGAGTCCAAACTGCTACGCTTTGGGTGATTATCTATATTTAGCAAATTCAGAATTACTTCTAGCGATCGACAAAAGAATTGGTAAGATCGTTTGGACTGCCAATGTGTGTAAGGCCAAGTCCATATTAATAGTTGAAGGCTATATTATCGTGGCAACTCCGAATGTTGTGTCGTGCTTATCAAAGAATGATGGAAAAGTTCTATGGAGCAGGTTGTTCAGAGAGAACGTAAGTGCCGTTTGTGCTGGTGATGGCAAGCTCTTCGTAGCTAATGGAAAAGAAATACGTGCATTCAAGTTAAGTAGTGGTGAGATAGTCTGGAAATACGAGCATTGGTGTAAGATCAAACGGATTGCATACAAGGATGGAAGACTAGTTTTCGTGAATTCTGTCGGCAACGTTGCGGTTCTCGACGAAAACGGAAACTACCTTTGGGAGAAGGATGCCGGAGTCGATGAGATCGCGATTGATAAAGCCATATACGCTTCAAAGATTTTAGGTAAAAAGGGACTTGTAGCCATGGACTTCAACGGTAACACGATTTTTACATTCGATCTGCCGGATGGGGAAATTCCCGGAGCTCCGATCGTTACCGATAATGTTGTAGTTCTTCCATCGATGAAACCCAAAAGCTACGGCAAGGTTTACATTCTGGGACATAATGGTGGAAAACTGTTCGAGTTGAAGCACGACGGTAAAGCTTCCGAGCGACCAAAGGTGAGCGTGGCCTACGGCAAAATTTACACCGTATTCCAATACGACGAAGAGCACTATGCTATTTACGTTCTCGGAGATTCAAAGCCGCCGGAAGTTATCGATGGATTCTTCAACGTCACCGAAGTGTTTGCGAATCAACCGATCCATATTTGGGTGAATTGTAAGGACAATAGTGGAATCTACAAGGCTATATTTGCGTATCGTGTCAACGACACATGGCGATACATCGAAATGGATACGAACAGCGGGTTCCGCCTGCCTTCTCTGCCGGCGGGTAGCATGGTAGACTATGCAATAATCCTCATCGATAACGTGGGTAACTATCGTATAATCGAAGGTCGATATAGGGTCATTTAGCAGGAGGTTAGAAACGTGTCGAGTAGCACTCTCATCGAACGGGCGATGATACGTTTTTTCAATGACAAACGTTTAACGAGAATGATTTTGACTATGTTTTGTTTAGCCCTTACTACGGAAGTAGCTTCCGCAGATGTGATTTTTCCGCTAACGTTTGTAACTTTACCCTTTTTCCCTTTTATTGTAGTCATCGAAATTTTAGTTTTTGCAACGTATGTCGAGTTTGTTCTAGTAAAGGTTGAAATATCTTTCAGGAATATCTTTATTGCGGTCTTTGTGGCGAACGTGGTAAGTTCAGCGGTAGGACTGGTTTTACCGTCACATAGCAGCTTCGTAGTAACGATGTTATCCGCATTTCTCCTATCAACTTTAATCGAATCTCTCGTCTATACTGCATTTATTAAAATCAAAAGGTTGGAACTTCTCAAACTATCGTTTTTCAGTAATCTCGCATCCTACGCTGTTTTAATTTTCTATTTCGTGTTAATGTTCATGTGGAGGGTGTAGTCTTGCAAGATAAGCTCGTAAATATTTGTTCGTAATTTTTAAGTTATCGTAACATTCAGATAAAACATGAAAAGATACATTTTGGCAATACTGGTGATATTTTCTCTGTCGATCGTCGGTTGTGTGTTCAACGAACCCGTTAAGGGTTCGGAGAGACACGAATTTAGGTATTTCATTGGAATCGATTTGGGAGTCGGTGATAGGGTTGTGGACGGTAAACCTATCCATAATGTAACTCTGATTCTACCCTATCCGTGCCTAAACGGAACACCCTTAAAGCTCGAAATCGTATCGAAGCCAAGGAACTGGAACGTTTCGATAGTTGATACGCCATACGGCAAGATGCTAAAGATTGAAGTTGAAGTCATCAAACCTGTTCGAATGCCGGCTCCGATACCCATAAAACCGGGAGAAACTCCCAAAGAAGTTGTAACGATAGAAATGCCCGAATTGAACGATCTGGAAATCAAAGTTATGATCAACAGAACTGTAAACACTTTGAATCCGTTCGAAGATTACAACCTGAACCCGAAGTTCGATGTTAAGATTGCGAAGTGCTCTATGGCGGTTGGTAAGGAGAAGTGTTACAAATTTAAAACCAAGATCTTTGCAAAATACGAAGGCGACACAGAAATGCATATCTACGTTTCACTCGAAGGTAGAAACGAGTGGTTTAGCTACGGATGGACTGGGAACGAGTTCCATGAATGGGTGACGGTGGATTTAAAAGACCCTCCGAACGGCTGGATCGATGCGGTTGGACGTATTGAGTGCGGTAAGGGTGTATATAAATGACTACTCATCCTTTCATCTCCAATCTTTTCAAAGCTTTATATATGCTCAGACCGTAAATCACGAACATCGTCATAGCTAAAGCTCCTATAGTTGCCATAGACACGGGTAATTCGAACACCGTAGCCAAAGCAAAGAAACCCACGACCCCCAAAGCGGACATAAACGCGGAATATGTTATTGTGGCTACAGTGTTTCCAAACTTATCCCTCAAAATCAGTAGGGGCTTCCACGTCAGAATATCGTGCCATTTTGGCTTTCTTTCAATCCTTTCTAGCTCTTCTGCTATCTCTTCTGGTAGAGTTTTGCCGGTGAATATGTCTACTATCGCGTATACGCTCATTAAAAAGAATGCGATCAGAGCGGGCATCAGGAGTGCGTAAATCTCGAAATAAATCACCGCAGTTAAAAACACCATTACTAACCCAGCTAACGTTTTTGCAAATCCTTTTCTCGTTCTTACGTATTTCACGATGTTAAGAACCGTTATAACTGAGAAAAAAAGTAAACCGAAGAGTAGCAAAAGCTTAACATCCTTCATATTCGATCCCCTGAGATCCCTTAAGATTTTAAGAAAAATATAAAAAATTAATTAGCTTATGGATTCGGCAACACTTATCAGCTCGTCCTTGTCCAAGTTTCCGCTGACCCTTATCAGCAGATCTCCTTTCTCGAATACGACCATACCTACGTTGAATATCTTCACGAATTTACCTTTAGTATCGCCGATCTTAACATCCTCAACATCGGCATTTTCAGTGGGAATCGTGCTGTCTACCGATGAATTCGGTCTTTCCTCTACAGCAAAGAACCTTCCCTCGTATTTATTCATGTAGCTCAAATGGACGGAGTTATTCGTAACCATAACGCTGTTAAGCTCACATCCGGCGGTGTATTTTGGCGTTAATATCTTAAATTGAACGTGCTTCTGAGCCTCCTCAACGCTTCTAAACATCTCGAACTTAGGCGGTTCTTTGGTAACTATCTTCACATTTTTTGGCGGTTTGAATTCGAAGATTTCATCGCTCATGTTGGTGTTGAACTCGACATCGATGTATTCGGTGGTCATGTTCAGGCCTTTCATAGAAATTTGCATCTTCAACGGGAACCAGTATTCCTTATCGATCCACATCTTTATGCTCTGATATAAGGCACTCCTCTTCGGTTTCAGCTCTAAGATGTAGCAATCCTTCCCGAATAACTTCTCGGTTCCAACGAGTTTAACGTCGAACTTCTTCAAGATGTCTTCTACCAATTCACTGTAGTCGGGTTTGAACTCTTGTGATGGAGCGGTGACATTTATGACCGTTACAGTATTATTTTTCTTATCATATGTCCACATCTTGTTACCATTAAAGACCATTAGGAGATCTCTTCTTTTGTCGTACATCCAAAACTTGTTGGGCTTCTTAAACGCGAATTCGTATTCAATGACTTGTGTTTTTCCATTCGTTTCTATTATCGTTCTCTGAACTCCCTTGTAGTCCTTGATCGATTCGTATTTTTCTTGCATCTTCTTTGCAATCTCCTCCGCAGACATCTGCGTGCATCCTAGTAGAAGAACGGTGACAAGTGCCACTGTTAAGAGTAACCTCAATACTCGCATGGTTTCCCCCTATAGATCCTCGGGAATTTTGTAATATAAAATTTATTCCTTCAATTTTCACCATGGGTATTTTCGCACACCCATAGGTCGACTTCCTCGGAACTTTCCAAGAAGTGAGAGAACAGCCTTAGTCCCCAGTGTATGCAGTTTTCATTTCTGCACACGAAAATATTAGCGGCATCGTAGCCTTCGCTTGTATATAGATTCATAGTAAATCCTTTTTCCGCTACTATAAATGCTATTCTTGCCTCTTTACACGTATGGATCTTACCTCCGGAATTCACAAACTTTCGCAACAACTCCGAATGCTCCGCTTTACATCTCTTGAATATGTCCTCGGTTAGAATCAGATGTATGTCTTTGCCTTCTTCCGCCAGCTCCGTAAATAGAGTTGGAAACTTGGGATGGTAAATGGATGAAACACCCTTTATCCACTTCGAATTCCTGAGCATATCGATCCAGATGTCGTGTAGATCGTATGGGCTCTCCTTCTTGACTACACATCCACCGTGGAGATGATGAATTTCTTTTCTAAGTTCTTTGGGTATCGATGCGATATCATGTGTGTTGAAGAAGTTTCCTACATCCTCAATTAAGTTGAGGAGTTTTTCAACCTCCAAAATTCTTTCAAGTGCTATATATCCAAGATTTGTAAGTTTATAACCATCCCTACATTTTTCCACCAGATTCATACCGATGAACTTTCTTAAGTGTGGTTTTATCGTATCACGAGGAACCTTCAACGATCTCGATAACATCGTAATACTCTTTGCGTTTCGTAATTCCGTCAGTAACCTAAGTTTTAAGGGAGTGGTTGTTAACATTCTTAGGTATTCAAACATGATGAATATCCTTAATTTTCTTTATAAAGAAGTAACGTAGAGCAACTTATCAAGTAATTTCTATAATTTGCAAGATATGGTCAGAAAGTTTATGTAGTATTAAATCAAATCATACATATGTATCTGCATAGGTTGTTCGCGGCCTTAATTTTGATTGCAGTTCTGGCTTCAGCGTCAGCACAGTTTGTGAAACCTATTCCGGTATCGGAAGTTTCAGGTGCAACCAAAGTCATACACCCCTACAAGAATCTAACAAGACTCATAATTGAGCCCAAGTTCAAATACGTAAGACTGGAAGCTGGAGAAGAGACTTCGTTCGATGTTAGAATCAAAAATCCTACGAAGAAAGATGTTACAATAGATCCGAAGATCGTCATTCCACCATATACAGAGAGAGTTATGGATGAAGATTGGATAAAGTTCAGTAGAGGCAAATTCGTGCTGAAAGCAGGCGAGGAGGCGACGATCGAAGTTACGGTTAAAGTGCCGAAGGACGCTGGGAAGGGAAGCTATTCGTGTATGATTGCGTTTACGAACGATACTTTTCCCTCTCCTTATCCGACCGAAACACCGAGGTTTGTCAATGTCCTCCATCTGTCTGTTTACGTCTGGATACCACCGAGCGTTAAGATCTATCCCAAGAATATATTCAAATACGTGGAGGCTGGGGAAAGCTACATCTTCAACATAACGGTCGAAAACACTGGAGATAAGTTATTCAGACTCGATCCAAAACTTAAACATGAGGAATTCTACTCACCAGATACGAACTACCTTACGAAGGATATGGTTAAGATCGAAGCACCCTCCACAATTCCACCCCACTCCAAGGTGAAGGTCAAGATAATCGTGAATGTCCCTTCAACGGCTAAGGGAACTTTGAGAGGATATATAGATTTGGGAATAGACGATCCGGGTTTGGAGGACTGGGCAAGGAGGGTCAGTATAAACCTGATGGTTTACGAGAAACCGACCGAGCCATTCGTCAAGGTTTTCAGAGTTGAGAACGCGAGCGTGCTGAGGGTTAAGGTGGGCACCGATTTAAGTCCGAACTTCGTTCTGCCGTTCATCGCCGTCAAGAGTCCGTTCGAATCGAAAGCGGACGTGAACGTCAGGCTGATTTCTCCGCATGGGGAGGTTAAAGTTAGACCCAAGATTCTTGAGAGAATGATCGTGACTTTGGGAGGGAGCAACCCACCTTGGGAAGAAGTGGAGGGAATCTACAAGGTCGTAAGCGTTAGCAAGAGCTACACGTTCGAGATAGAGAACCCGGAGAACGGAGTCTGGATGGTTGAGGTGATGCCTAAAGGTTGTTTCATGTTCAACGTAGAGGTAGAGATAGAATGAGGTGGTTAATTCTCCTTTCCCTCCTATTTTTGGGCTGTTTGGGACATCAGGCTGTAGAACATCGTGCTAATTTGACAGATCTTGTAAAGTCCAACCTCTATCCCTTTGACGGCTACAGATACGACAACGTGAGCGTTAAGGTTGAAGACAACAAGATATTCGTCAAAGCCAAGTGCTCCGAGCTTGAGGGTGAGGACGATTACATCTTCGTGAACGACAATGGAACCCTCATTCTAAAATCCTACTGCTTGGAAGCTCTACCTCAAGCTCTGAAGGACGAGCTGATCGGAATAGCCCTATCGAATAGGACGATAGCTGAAAATGCAAATGGAATCGTTACTGTGAGAAGAATACTTCCTCAAACATCTGCAAAGTTTTACGCTCCGAAGGAGCTGTTTAGCGTCACTTGGCATGGAGAAAAGACAGTTTCTGCGTTGATAGACTTGGATGCAAAAAGGGTGGTTAGAATTTATATCGGAAGTTGATCGGTTTATTAGATTTTGACAATATTTTATAAAATTCTAAAAATAGAAATTTAGAAAATAATTGAAATTAAAAACGATCACCAACCCGTAAACCTAATCAAACCGTTCCTCCAAGCCTTATCGAGCTCATCCACGCCAATGGAGAATAATCCCTTAACCTTCAGCTCCTCCCCCTCCACGATTCCAATGTAATACGATGGAACACCCCTCATCCTCATGAACCTCATGAATCCTTCCACATCATCAACCTCAACTATCCAACGGGTGTTCGATTCTGCGAAAAGCTTGACGTAGTTCTCTCCTCTGAGCTTGCTGATATCGACAACACAGCCGATACCGCCACCTATGCACATCTCCGCCAAAGCTACGGCCAGCCCCCCCTCAGCCAAATCGTGGCAGGCGTAAACCTTGAATTGCTTAAAAGCTTCAAGCATCGCATTTGTAAACCTTTTCAACCTCTTTGGAGATGTTTTCGGCACGATCGTGCTTCTCTGCCCCGTTACCTCACAGTAGAGGCTTCCGCCGAACTCCTTAAGTGTCTCTCCTACGAGCACGATCTCTCCCTTGCCTTTGAAGTTCGAAGTGATCGCTTTGCGGATATCCTCAACTATTCCTATACCCATCAGAGTTGGAGTTGGAGCCACTGCGGAGTGGGGTGTTTCGTTGTAGAAACTCACATTTCCGCTAACGCAAGGCAATCCAAAGCCCTTGGACATCCAGCCCAAAGCTCTAACACATTCAACGAATTCACCCATCCTCTCCGGCTTCTCCGGATTTCCAAAGTTGAGGCAGTCTGCAAAGCTGTGGGGAATCGCATTGACGGCAACGAGATTCCTCACCATTTCATCGAAGGACGAGGCTGTTCCCCAGAATGGATCTATCTTTGTCATCCACGGATTTACATCCGCAGTCACAGCGATTCCTCGCCAAGAATCCGTTGGCTTTATCACAGGGCAATCTCCATGTCCCTCTCTGTTGATCCTTCCCTGAAGAGGCTTTATGACGGTGCAAGCCCTAACCTCGTGATCGTATTGCCTTATTACCCATTCTCTGCTTGCAACGTTCGGATGACTTAGCATCTTCAAAAGAACTTCAGCGTAATCTGAAGGTGGAGTAGTTTCATCGATGGCCTCAATCTTTTTCTTCACATACGGCCTGCAATACTCCACAGCTCTAACCACGAAGTCGATGTCCATCTCGTAGATCTTGTAGCCCTTGTAGTATATTCTCAGAATTCTATCTTCAGTGGCTTTTCCAATCACCGTAGCCGGAACGTCCCACTTCTGGAATATGTATAAAACTTCGTCCACATGCTCTGGCTTTACTGTCAGCATCATTCTCTCTTGGCTTTCAGAGATCCAGATCTCCCAAGGAGCCATTCCCTCTTCCTTGAGCGGAACTTTGTCGAGCCATACTTCAGCTCCGCAGTTTCCGGCCAATGCCATCTCTCCGATGACACAGCTTAAGCCACCACCGCCCAGATCCTTCATTCCTGTCAAAAGCCCTTTCTCAACGACTTCCAAACAAGCGTGAATGAGCGGTTCCTTCATTATTGGATTTCCCAACTGGACGGCACTCCTTGCCTCTTCTTCGCTGCTCTCATCCAATTCAGCTGAAGCAAATGTAACGCCGTGAATTCCATCTCTTCCGGTAGCTCCGCCAGCTAAGACGAAAAGATCACCAGCTCCTCCAACTTTTGATGGTATAACGTTCTTTTTCTTCACAATCCCAATACAGCCAACGTTTACGAGGCAGTTTGTGAGGTATGAATCGTCGAAGAACAGCATTCCAGCAATCGTGGGAATTCCAACCCTGTTTCCGTAATCTCTAATTCCAGCAACAACTCCGTAAAGCAGATAAAGTGGATGCTTCGTTCCTTTCGGAATCTTATCTTCCGGTGTGTCAAGTCTGCCGAAGAAGAGCGGATCGATTAGAGCTACGGGCTGAGCACCCATACAAAGAACATCCCTCAAAATTCCTCCTACGCCAGTGGCTGCACCTCCGTAAGGCTCGATTGCTGAGGGATGGTTATGAGATTCAAGCGCAACAACGTAAGCATACTCTTCATCGAATTCGACAACTCCAGAATCTTCTTTTATTGCAGATATGACGTAATCTTTCTCAATGCCAAAAAGATACTCCCTCAGGTAGCACTTCGAACTTTTATAGCAGCAGTGCTCACTCCAAGCTTGGGCAATCGATTGAAGCTCGATATCGTAGGGATTTCTTCCCTTCTTCTTGAAGTATTCCTTAATCTTTTTCATCTCGTCGAGATTGAGAGCCAAACCCAAATCCTCGCTTATAGCAACCAGTTCATCGTCTGTAGCATTCAAAATGTCTATTTCATAAAGCTCGAAAGGAACATCAACTTTCTTATAGCGATGCATAGCCTTCATAAAGATCCCTCATTCAATCCAAACGATTCTATACTTCTGAATGACGGGATTTGCAAGCAACTTTTCGCACATCTCTCTAATTTCCTTCTCAGCTTCTTCTTTACTCTTCGCATCGATTTCGATTCTGAAAACTTTCCTTGTAAAAACGTTTTTAACCTTTCTAAAACCCAAAAGCCTCAAAGCTTTTTTTGTAGCTTCTCCTTCTGGATCTGCTACACCTTCCTTAAGCTCGATATAAACGTCAGCAAACATGATCATGCATTGGCTGGCTGAACTATAAACGTTTTGATTGTTATTGGCTGTATTTTCTCAAACCAATTCTTTAAACTTCTTGAAGGCATAGTAAGATCTTTTATCTACTGTAACGAGTAAAGACGAAGTTCGGAGCATTGCATTCCTTAGCTTTTCTGGACATTCCAACACCGATTACTACTTCATTAATATTGTAATATTATTATAATAAGTCTTCTGTCAAAATCTGTCGATATTTCTAGATATACATATCGATAGTTTTTGTGTAGGACTATTTTTATATAGTTTTGTGCTAAAATGGAGTATAATGAGCGGCGGATATATGGGTAAAATTCTGAAAGTTAACTTGAGCGATGGCACGATTAAGACGATTCCCACGGACATGGAAATAGCCAAAAAATACCTCGGTGGTAAAGGATATGCTGTCAAACTTCTATATGACTATTTAAAAGCCTATGAAAAGAAGGGAATTGCTCCGAGAGACATTAACCCGTTTGGCGAGGAGAATGTTCTGATCTTCGCAACCGGCCCAGCTACAGGTGTAGTAGGATTTCCTGAATCCGGTAGATACCACGTAATGGCGTTAAGATCTCCTCTAACGGGATCGATCGCTAGCGCGAACTCCGGTGGAAGATGGGGTCCGTTTTTGAAGTTTGCAGGATTCGATGCGATTGTCATCGAAGGTAAATCCGAAGAGCCTGTGTATTTGGAGGTTTTAGACGGCACTGCAGAGATAAAATGTGCTAAGGACATCTGGGGTAAGAATGTCTTTGAGACCGAAAAGATTCTTAAAGATAGGGTGGGCGTTAGAAGCAGCGTCGCTTGCATAGGGCCTGCTGGTGAAAATCAAGTTCTGTTTGCATGTATAATGAACGACGAACACAGAGCGGCCGGAAGAACTGGTGTTGGAGCTATAATGGGTTCTAAGAAGCTTAAGGCGATAGTCGTTGGAGGAGATCAGAGACCACAACCTGCTAAGCCAGACGAGTTTGAAGAAGCTTCAAAGGAAGCGATAGAAAAGCTGAGGAGCAATCCAGTAACTGGAGAAGGATTGAAGAAGTATGGAACAGCCATACTCGTCAACATCATCAACAACGCTGGAATCTTGCCGTATAAGAACTGGCAGACGGGAGTGAACGAGAGGGCAGATGAGATAAGCGGTGAGACGTTAGCAGAGAAGTATTTGATCAAGAACAAGGCATGTTGGGGATGTCAAATCGGATGTGGAAGAGTTACCGCAGTTAAGGAGGGTTGCTTCCAAATTCTATACTCTGAGGGGCCGGAATATGAGTCGATCTGGGCCTTAGGAAACTCCACCGGTGTGATGGATTTGGGTGCAATCATCAAGGCAAACCACCTCTGCGATGAGCTCGGACTGGACACGATTTCGATGGGATCAACAATTGCATGTGCTATGGAGCTAAGAGAAAAAGGATACATCCCCGATGAGGTGCTAGAAGGCTTGGATCTAAGATTTGGTAACGCAGCAGCGATGGTTGAAGCTGTCTGGAGAACAGCATACAAGGCTGGATTTGGCAGATACCTTGCATTAGGTTCAAAGAGACTGGCCGAAATCTTTGGTGCTCCAGACCTTTCAATGAGCGTGAAAGGATTGGAGCTTCCAGCTTACGATCCGAGAGGTGCAAAGGGTATCGGTTTGACTTACGCTACTGCAAACAGGGGAGGATGCCACGTCACCGGTTACACGATCTCACCAGAAATCCTCGGTCTGCCAGAGAAGATCGATCCGCTTACGATAGAAGGAAAGGCTCAGTGGGTAAAAGCCTTCCAAGACTTCACGTGCGTCGTGAACTCAACTGTGAACTGTCTGTTCACGACGTTTGCGTTGGGTGCTGAGGACTACGCCAAGCTGTTGTCAGCCGTTACAGGCTGGGACATGGGTGCCGAGGATCTTATGAGGATAGGTGAGAGAATATACAACTTAGAGAGAGTTATAATGAACAAGTATGGATTTACCGGAAAGGACGACACACTGCCGAAGAGACTCCTGCAAGAGCCAATGCCAGAAGGACCAGCAAAGGGTCATGTTGTAGAGCTCGACAAGATGAAGGAGGAATACTACAAGCTTAGGGGCTGGGTTGACGGAGTTCCAACGCCAGAGAAGCTTAAGGAGCTTGAAATTGAACTTTAATTTCTTTCTTTTTAATTTTCGAGATTGATTTGGCGATTTAACTTTAGGGGAAATTGGTCAGAAATAAAAACTTAAATTTTAAAAATTAAAAAATTAAATTGAAACGTATGGGAGTTAGTCATTCTTTAACTTCCTCTACATCATTTGACTTGCACTTTGGACATCTTGGAGCCTTCTTCTTAGCCTTAGACATCCACTCGTATCCACACTGCCTACACTTTACCCTCCTCCCTGCCGCCATACATATATAATTATATTAAAAAGATATTTAAGCTTTATTTCTGTAAATTTCTTTTTATGAAAAATTTTTAATTAAATAAAGTTGCTGATAGATATTCAAAAACTTTTTAATGTTAGTTTTGCTATGCGTGGATATGGAAAGTAATGATGACAATAAAAATATAAGTTCTTATCAGACTAAGATTTTGGGTTGTGATATCATACTGTGCATGATTTAAGTATTTATCAACACTGTTACCCCACTACCAGATGAGACTGTCAAGACAAAAGATTAAAATAGAATTGATTAATATTATCTATGCAAGGTTTTATTAATGAATTAATTGAGAGAGCAAGGAGGTCTAAGGTATTTAAGAGGAACAAGAAAAGTTTAGAAGT
>Ga0256842_1001180_pt1 | contig 21522 bp, 26 predicted proteins | sample 4559240metaG_FD_185973 | JGI IMG/M metagenome (GOLD analysis project Ga0256842, IMG submission 185973) | Hydrothermal vent microbial communities from Guaymas Basin, Mexico - 4559-240 | ecosystem: Environmental > Aquatic > Marine > Hydrothermal vents | place: Mexico: Guaymas Basin | collected... | reverse complement strand
TACAGCAGCAGCTCCAATTCCACTCTCACCAAGTCCAGCTCCAATTCCAGCCAATCCTACAGCTAAACCAGCACCAACCGCAATCAAACCCCTCGCAATCGCTTCCTCCGCCATTCACACCACCTCCTTTACTCCAAAAACCTCTTTATTCTACCAAACGGCTTATACAACACTCCACCACCTTCAAGGAACTTCGTGAAGAACTCTACGTAGTGCAATCTCAAGGACTGTAAGCCGGGATCGAGGACACCGAGTATGAGGTTTATAAGGTGGCCTATTATCAGCACTATGACTCCAAGCACGGGTATGCACATTCCCTGCGGGTCGATGAGCCCCACACCGATGAAGTTCATGACGAAAGCTATGTAAACCGACGAGAGACCAATAGCTAGAATTCTGGCGTAGCTGACGATCTGACCGAACCACGTCAGCAGTTCGACGGCGAGTATGACTCCCATCGCACCCATCTTTGGAACTTCGGCCATTACGAACAGGACGAACCACACCAGTATCAGCGGCAGAGCGGCCAAGTAGAACGCGTTCAGACCCTGCTGCCATCCCTTCACAACTCCCGGCAATGGCAGCGGTGGAATACCACTTCCCTCTGTAGGCCCGATTCCGAGGAAGTAGTGGAACACACCCAAGTTATATGCGAATCCGAAGATTATGCAAGCCAAGCCTAAGACACCGAGGATCCACGAACCCTTCTCAAGCATAGCCTCCTTGAAACCGTGCTCCTTTAGCACGGTGTAGAAGCCAAGTGCGAAGCCCCAGAGGATCTTGAAGATACCTATAACGATCGTGACGAACAACAGAACCTTGATACCTATTGGAGAAACTCTATCAAAAGCGGGCTCGAACTCATGAACACCCATGGCGTTGAGAATCGGCCATAGGAAGTGCTTGAAAAACGATATTTTGCCCTCTTCTACCGATACGAACGGACCGAAACACTCACCATATATGAAACCGAAGAACACCGATACGATACCTGAATACAGACCGATGTTGAGTAGCCTCTGCCAGCCTTCAGTCTTGAATATTCTCTTGAGGAACAGACAGAGAGCGGCGATGATTGCCCCATAACCAATGTCACCAAGCATCGCTCCGAAGAACAGCGGGAAGAATATCGCCATTATTACCGTAGGATCAATTTCGTGGTATTTAGGCGTAGTGTATGTCAGCGTTAGAATCTCGAAGTTTCTTACACCCGGTGGGTTCGTAAGCTTCGTCGGCGGTTCAAATTCCTTATCCTCAAGCTTCTCAACCGTAACCTTTCCGTTCGTTTCGGACTCAACGGCAGACTTGAACTCGTCGAAGCTCTTCGCTGGAATGTAACCTACTATGACGAACGCATATTTCGAAACGAGCGACTTCAACGGAAGTTCTGACTTCTCAAGCTCCATGCTGAGGTATTCCTCAATCGCGAGCATCAGTTCCGCCTCTCTCGCTTTGAGATCCTCAATATCTTTCTCAAGCGTTGATATCTCCTGCTTGAGGCTCTCAATCTCGGAGTTTATCTCAGCTATCCTCGAATCGTAATCTTCGATATCTGGAACGGTAACTTCTCTGAAGCCCAACTCCTGAAGAACCCTGTAAACTTCCTCAGCATGCTCAACCCTTACGAAAACTGCAACTACGTATTCCTTACCGTAATCCTTCAGAAAGACCTCGTAGTCAGAAGTGATGCTCTGAATTTTCGGCGAAGGATCAGCCTTTATGAATCCGACGAACGCTCTTATAGTCTTGTAATCCTTGAGCAACCTTGGCGGAATACCCAATGCTTTCAAAGGTTCGATGACCTTAAGCTCGTCTTCTAAAGCCTTAATCTTCTCCTGAAGCTCCTTTATCTTGTCGATCTTAGCACCGATCTCAGTTCTATATTCCTCAAGCTTTCTGTCGAGTTCAGCTTTGATCTCCTCTTCCCTATACTTTCTCTTCGGAATGAATTTCTCTGGATCGAGTTTAAGGTAGGAAAGAATGCTTCTCAACTGAACTAAGCTCTTGGAGATTACTCCAGCCTTTTCGAATGGTTCACCGAGCTTGAAGTATTCGTCCTCAACAGGATCCTCGATGTGGATGAGGTTGAGCCGATAGAGTATCTCGGACACTGTCTCAAAGTGATCTTTAGGCCCCACTACGGAGACCTTAACCATCTTTTCCGGCTTAAGCATACTCGATCATCCCTATAAATTCTTTATATAAAAACTCAACAGCGTTCTGTAAATTCGCTTTACCCTTCGACTCAACCTCAGATACCTCCTTACTGAGGGAATTTTTGATCTCTTGCTTTTCCTTCTCTATTTCAGCTTTAGCCTTTTCGATTATTTCAGCCTTAATCTTCTCAGCTTCCTTCTCAGCATCTTCGATGATTTGCCTCGCTTTCATCTTAGCTTCGTTGATGATCTTCTTTTTCTCTTCCTCGGCTTTCTTGATGTCTTCTTCAACCTTCCTTTCAGCCTCCTTAATCTTTTCAAGAATCTCTGTTCTCTCCATGTCTATCACCTTTGATTTATTGTTGTTAATAATAATCAACAATGCAACCGCTACAAAATATTTAAAATTTGCTATTTTTGCTATTTTAACGATTTAAAATTTTAAAAGCTTTGAGCAAAACTTAAAGCTCATCCACCGCTTACGGGTGGAAATATCGCTACAACGTCATCATATTTCAGCTTTATATTATAATCCTTAACGATTTTGCCATTCACGGCAACATTGACGTAATCGCTTATCTCACCGTTTCTAAATATTAGAAACCGAAGCTTGGGATAATTATTGGCAAGAAATTCGAGTAGTTCGAGCAATGTAATCGCTGAAACCTCTATTTCATCTCTACCGATGATCTCTCTGAAGTTCGCAAACAACTTGACCTTCACCATTAGCAGAGAGTTTATGCCATCTGCTCTTAAAACTTCAGTTCATTTCTAATTTTTCGAACTCTAGATATACACGCTTTAGCAAATAATAAACGATCCAAGAGATTGTTTGGAAAGTATTAAATATTCCTAAATTTTAATATATAATTGATGGCTGAACGTGGAATAGATTGGTCCTCCTTGTGGAAAAAGGAGGACTGGTGGTCGCTGTGGCTCGGAATGCTGATATTCTTCCTGTGCCTCGCAGCGGCCTACGGCGTTGACCTGATGGGCTGGGTCGTCAGCGCTAAAGTTTGGAATGCAACAATAACACCAATAGGCCCGGCATCGAAGAACTACGCCTACTTAGGTCCAATCGGCTCACTGATAGTAACATACATCGTTCTGTTGATCCTCACGACGATAGGCGCTGCAGCGATGGGTTGGAATGTCAAAAAGTTCGTGGGAGGATTTACGTTCATATTCTTCGCGACGTATCTCTGCTGGGTAATTGGGCACAACGCATGGATCGCCGCAACTAAACCAGAGAAATACGGACTTCCTTGGTCTCTGCACATGACGGGAGAAGCCGGATACATAGTGGCTCTGATTGTAGGTCTACTCATTGGAAACTTCGCAAAAGGATTTGCAGAACAACTTAAAGAGGCTGCAAAGCCCGAGTGGTTCATCAAAACGGCCATCGTTCTCTTAGGTGCAGTTGTTGGTTTGAAGGCTCCATCCGTTCCGCCGGAGATCCTCGCGAACTTCCTATTCAGAGGTCTATGTGCAATCGTTGAAGCGTATCTACTATACTGGGCTCTCGTCTATTGGATTGCAAGAAGATACTTCGGCTTAACGAGGGAGTGGGCGGCTCCTCTGGCTTCGGGTATTTCCATCTGTGGTGTTTCTGCTGCGATCGCGACCGGTGGTGCAATTAGGGCAAGGCCAATCGTGCCGGTAATGGTTGCATCTTTGGTCATCGTGTTTGCTGTCGTTGAGCTGTTGATCATACCCTTCTTGGCTGCAGCTTTCCTCTGGAACCAGCCGTTGGTGGCTGGAGCTTGGATGGGATTGGCTGTCAAGACTGATGGTGCCGCCGCTGCAAGCGGTGAGATAGTAGACGCTTTGATAACCGGTCAGCATCCGGAGTTCGCTCCTCTTAAGGGTTGGATCGTCAACGCGGCTATAATCACGAAGATATTCATCGACATATTCATCGGTGTCTGGGCGTTCATACTCGCAGTCATCTGGGTTTACTACATCGAGAGAAAGCCGGGCGAGAGGGTAGAGAAGCTTGAGATCTGGTATAGATTCCCGAAGTTCGTCATCGGTTACTTCCTAACGTTCTTCATAATACTGATGATTGCTTCGGCCATAGTCAAGGGTGTCTCGCCCGAAGCTCATAAGGAAGCTTTGGCACCGCTCGCACTCGCAGTCAAATCTGAGATGAACAACTTCAGAAGGATATTCTTCGCACTGACGTTCTTCAGCATCGGACTGATCTCGGACTTCTCAACGCTCAGGAGGGAAGGACTGGGTAAGCTTGCGCTGATCTACTTCGTCTGCCTCTTCGGCTTCATACTGTGGATCGGACTGGCGATAAGCTGGATATTCTTCGCGGACTTCCACAAGTTCCTACTGCAGAGCGCAACACCGTGAGGTGATCGAAATGGAGGAGGAGATATTACCGATAGAGAGGAAGCTTGTCGCAGGGAGCATAATACTAGCGATAATACTACTTGCAATACTCTACTGGATCTCGATGAGGCTCATACACCACGCCTAAACGTAGTCCTTTTATTTTTTTATTTTTAGTATGCGACTTAACGTTTCTCTCGCCTATGAAAACCGTTGGATAGCAAGATGTAACGATTTTACGGTGGAAGCTGAAGATCTAGAAGATATAGACGAAAAAATAAGGGATACGCTTAAGGAAAAGGGGTATAGGGGGGAGATAGAGATCCACATGAGGTTCGACATGGAATCGATCCCAAGTTGGATGAGGCAGTTCCATCAACACTACTTCTGCAGGATCGTGAAATTTCATTTAGACTGAATACGCCTTGTAGCAGGTTTTGCAAACATCTGGCAGTTCTGGAAGTTCCAGCACGAGAAATTCATCGATCGCTCTCTTTCTTCTCTCGAATCTTGCTCTGAAGTCCTTATACTCTTTACACTTCCATACCTTCTCAAAATCCTCTTCCACCAAGCTTCCGAAGTATCGCTTCCTCACCCTCACAACCTTCCCCCTAAACACTCTGATGATTTCATCTGACCTCGTCGGGAGATGGGCATAGACACAAGGGCTCACGTGGCCATCGACAGTGATCAGACAGCTACTTATCGGATCCTCAGCACAAACCAAGGCCTCCTCAAGCTTTATGGGCTTTGCGAAGAAAGAGATACCCAATCTTTTTGCCAACTCTTCAGCCTTCCTTATCACATTCAAAACCTCCCGATTTTCCTTCTCTGAGAAGACCTCCAATCCCGTCAGATCCGGTGAAGGAATGTAGTCGAGGTTGTTAGCTATTACCTCGTCAGCTCCGACATCCTTCGCCATCTCCACGAACTTCGGCAGATCGTTGATCGTATCCTTAAGCATCATCGTGACGAGCGTTATCTTGGGCTTGCCTCTGATATTGGACAACATTCTAATGTTTTCGAGTAGATCAGAAAGTTTACATCCTCTTATCTTTCGATGAGTTTTCTCATCTGCACTCGCTATCGAAACCGCCACTAGGTCTATGCCCGCTTTAACGAGATCCTCAGCGAACTCATCTAACAGAAGGCCGTTCGTGGTTATTCCAACCCTGCATCCTTTTGCTTTCGCAAACTCGACCATCTCGATTATGTTAGGATTTAACAAAGGTTCTCCCCAGCCTTGAAGATGGGCGTATCTGAACTTCTCGAAAGGTATTCTCCTAAATATCTCCATATCCATGTGCCCGGAAATCCACTCTCTTCGAAAGATTCGTTTCGGGCACATCAAACAGCTGAGTTGGCAGTGCGTCGAAACCTCAACCTGAACGTTTTCGAGTTTCATAATGTAAGTTTAACAAAAGTAATTTATCTCAGTTTTCTCAAGAGCGATCGGTGATCGACACACTGCTATCTCTACTCAGCAGTATTGTGATGGTGTTCCTAGCGGCCATGCTCTTCGTCAACACCGTGGAATACATCGGTTGTCGCTTTGCTTTGGGCTCATCATTCATCGGAGCGATAGTTTCTCCTCTCTTCACATCCCTCCCAGAGATGATAGTGTTTTTAGTGGCCGTCTTCGTTGCGAAAGAAGAGACGATTGGTGTTGGAACGATATTTGGTCAGCCGTTCATGGCTTCGAGCCTCTCATATGGGCTCGTCGGATTGGCGGCGATAATAGGATACATCATGAAGAAGAGGGACGATCTGATATTTGAGGTCGACAGATCTCTGATAATCCCATACATCTTTGTAACGGTTCTTTTCCCGCTGACGATTCTTCCATCGATAATCGGTTTTCATAAACTCTTCGGATTACTGTTCTTGGCCTCATACCTCTGCTACGTTTGGATGATGTTCAGAAAGCGACTTTCGGGGATAATAGAGGAGGCCGACGACCTATACATATGCAGGCTTATTCCTCATCCGACGATCAGCATGATAATTCAAGCTCTATGCTCGATCATACTCCTATACATTGGCTCCGAGAAGCTCGTAGGCTCGGTTAAGGAGTTGGCAATCCAGACGGGAATAAGCGAGATGGGATTGGCCTTGGTGATAGTTCCGATGGCAACAGCGATCCCGGAAACGGCGAGCGCAATAATATGGGGATACAGGGGAAGAGACACTCTAAGCATAGGCTCGCTCGTCGGAGAAAAGATCCTCTACTCGACGTTCTATCCGGGCTTGGGTCTGCTGATGACGTCATGGACTTTAGACAACCACGCATACATGAGCGTCTTCGCAACCACTCTGATTTCCCTCGTCCTTCTTTATTACATAGCCAAGCGGAGGATTCCGGTTCAAGCTCTCTGCTTTGGTCTCATCTTCTTCGTCGCCTATGTCATCCTCGTCTTTGTCATGCATATGTGACCGAATCCCCTATCGACCAGCACCTCTCCATCTTCAAGAGCCTTAATTCCCCTGATAAATACAGTCTTAGGAAATATCGCATCGAATCCTTCATAAGGTGTCCATCCAGCTTTGGAGTGCAAATCTTCAGCTTTAATCTTCCTAACATCCGATAGATCGAACATTGCAAAGTTAGCGTAGTTTCCGATTTCAATGCCGGAATAGCCCTTAAATCCGAAAATCTTTGCTGGATTGACGACGATCCTCTCAACGAGATCCCTAAGAGAAATTACCCTCTTCCTGACCAAGTTGAGCATGAGAGGATAAATGGTCTCAACTCCGGGGAATCCCGGAGCTCCTTCCCTCTTATCCTCAATCGTGTGTGGTGCATGATCTGAGGCTATAACATCGGCTTTGCTAAAGTTCTTCAGGAGTTCGATTCTGTCATTCTCAGACCTCAGCGGCGGATTCACTCTCTCGAATTCAATCTTACCAGCAGAAAGCAGAAGATGATGTGGAGTAACCTCTGCAAACGATTTCGAGCGATGTATCATTTCGAGAGCTTCAGGAGTGGAGATGTGGCAGAAGTAGAAGTCCCCGAACTCGATGCATCTCCTAACAGCCACTATCTCAGCCTCCTTAGGTCTCACCGACTCTTCAGGAATCAAGCTTGCATCTTCCGCATGAACCGTAATGAGCTTGTCGATCTCATTTCGAACCGCCTTCAGCGTTTCGTAACTTACCTGCATGGTTCTGTGCTGGAGGAATACTTCGCCGATAGCTGGAACATTTGCGATCTCTTCTATTCGGCTCAAAATTTCAGATATTTTGCGAGCGTTCCCTTCTGTTAGGCCTAAATTCAGAGAGTAATCGATGAAGGTCGTCTTCTCAGCCTTCTTGATCCTCTCAATGTAAGTTTTATCGTCAACTATGGGCGGTTTGGTGTTCGGTTGATCTACAATCAGGCAAATTCCGCCGTGCAAGGCGGAGAGGGAACCGGATTCGATCGTCTCCTTGTATCTCTCCTCGAAATCTCTGAAGTGAACGTGGACATCTATCCCAGCCGGAAGTATCAATCCTCTCGGAAAGTTCACCACTTCGTTCGAATCGACGCTCTTACGAATATCGACGATAACACCATCTTCGACTACGATACAACCTTCAAAAATGTTATTTTTATAAAAAAATTTTCCAGAGATGATCATTCTTCAACACGATGCTTCACGAGTTCGATCTTACCCTCCTCTGGGAACACTTCCAAATACAGCGTGTGCTCTCTCTTTATCTTGATCTTGCCATCTTTCTCAACGAATTCCACAACAGCTTCAACGTCTCCGATCTTCATGTCCGGCTTCTCGATCAGCTTCTCCGTTGGTGTAAACATCTCCTCCAAGCTCTTGTATGCGACATCGTGGAACTTAGAAGACTGCATAGCTCCCTTGGTGCACGTGTCAACACAGAAGTGGCAGAAGATGCACTTAGCGTAATCAACGCATGGATAGTATTTCCCGTTCGGAGCCAACTTGAACTGGATCGCATTGGCTGGACATATGAAGGCACACTGGAAACAACTTATGCACTTCGTCGGATCAAACCTTATGAGACCCCTAAACCTCTCAGGATACTTTCTCCTCTCCCTCGGATACTGGATCGTCATTCTGCTTGGAGCTAAAACCTCCTCAAGACCGGTCTTTATAGCTGAAAGGTGACCCTTGATCTGATCAACGATTTTCATGCTCGGAAGCTCGATCTTGAACGGCAATCACATCACCCCCACAACTCTCAGAGCAACACCCAATGCGAGCGAAACTATCGAAATCGAAAGCAGGTGACTCCAGCTGAACTTCAGCGCTTGGTCGAGCCTAATTCTTGGATACACCGATCTGAAGAACACGAAGATAGCCATGAGAACGATGGTCTTGATGAAGAGGTAAATCACCGGCATTAGATCGCCCAAAGCCGGAACCATTGGCCCATTCCATCCGCCCAAGAACAGCAACGAGAACAGCAGACACAACAGATACAGCTTTTCGTATGCGAGTGTCATGACGATACCGAACATGATACCGCTGTATTCGACGAAAGGTCCAAAGGCTATCTCCTGATCTGCTTCTGGGATCTCGAACGGGAACCTCGATGTAGCCATAGCCACTGCAATGAAGAACACCAAGCAAGCCAACGGGTTCAGAATTGCCCCGGGAACAGTCTGCTTTTGAACTATCGTGTAGATGTCGGTAGAGCCATACATGAGAACCATCGCGAGAACTGCAATTATAAACGGGATCTCGTATGCGAAATACATGAATGCTTCTCTGACCGTTCCGATGTATGCGAACCTGCTGTTCGTAGCCCAACCGATACCCAAGATTATGACGGGAATCAAGGCTATAACGGCCACAACAAACGGAATCGCATATGGTGTTCTGATCGCAACTATGGCACCGGCTGGAATCACGAGTATGGGCAACAAAGCCGGGATGAACGACAGAATGGGGAACTGGATGAAGTATGCCTTGTGAGCATCTCTGTGAATTATGACCTCCTGGAAGAAGTATCTCATACCATCTGCAAGGGGCTGGATTATACCCCCAATTGGACGAGAGACATCGAGGGGCCCATATCTCCACTGAACTTTAGCCGTTAGCTTTCTCTCGAACCATATTATGATCAGAAGGGAGAGCATTAAGCCGACCAACCCGGGGAATATGAGGATGGCGAAGGCCGGTCTCCATAGAATCAAGGCGACGATATATTTAATCACTGAAATCTTAAGTAGCTTGGCTATTACTGGCTGAAGAATCGGTATGCTGACGAGATTTTTGGTAAAGATGCTAAACAGAGTGTTTAGCAAACTCATACAGATTTGTCGTAATAAATATTTTTAAACTTTGCTATTTATCACGTTCGATTAAAACAGTTCGTCCAGTCTCCTCTGCTTCGGCGTTCTTTCGATGTTGAAGAACTTTAAGGCCGCCTTTCTAACCTCTTCCACGAGTTCCTTCTTGGTATAGACTCCCATCCTCCAGACATCTCTCTCAGCTAATTTCAAGGCTCTAACGAGAGATGAAACCTCCTCCAAGCTCTTGAGTTCGTTGTCGATTCGGACGATGGCTTTGAATTCCTTTGCCTCTTCGATGGGTGGAATGTCCACGATCACATCCTTCTCATCCGCTCCCGCCATCTCAGCTATTTCGACTTCGGCTCTCTTGGAATTTATCCTCTGAACCTCGGTAATGTTTATCTTGTCGATCCCTACATATATAGCCCTCTTGAACAGATTTCTTGAGTCTATCCTCTCCATAATCTCGGATGGATAACCACCATGAGATCTGAGAAAGGCTACGATATCGTAATCATCCATTCTAAGCAGATCTGCAGGCTTTAGAGAGCCTTCCTCTATGCAGAACTCCACCGCCTTTTCGAACATCTTTCTTGCGATTCTACAAACGTGATGGAAGTAGACGGTCGGATACATCATGTATCTTGAGATTAGGAGGGACTCAGCTGCCTTAAGTCCTCCGGCTTCAATTATCATCTTTTTTCCTTCGAACGATATCTTGTTGAGAAGGCGTGAGATGTCGAAAACTCCATAAGCTACGCCGGTGTAGTGCGAATCTCTAACCAAGTAATCCATTCTATCGGCATCTATATCTCCACTTACAACGTTACACTCTGATTGACCCTTTATGTGTCTGATGATCCGACTGATTTTGAATCCTAGTTCCTTCAAAACCTCCTTGATTCTACCCCTCCTCAGAATTCTCTCGACGTCTTCGTGAGCAATTTTAAGGTATCTGCTCAGAATAACCTCGCTACAGTGGGAGAAGGGGGCATGACCGATATCGTGGAGAAGTGCTGAGGCTACGATCTCCCTTTTCTCGTCATTGTCCGCTTCCATCTTCTCGACGAGTGTTCTTGCAATGTGCATCGTTCCTAATGAATGCTCGAATCTTGTGTGGTTCGCACCGGGATAAACGAGGTTGGCAAATCCAATCTGGCTTATCCTCCTAAGCCTTTGGAATTCCGGCGTATCGATTATCGCGATCTGCCAATCCTCAAGCCTCAGATGGCCATGGATCGGATCCTGAATAAACTTCATTGGAATATAATCTGCGCTGTTAAGTATATATTTATTAGGATTTTATTAAAACGTCCATGCGATAGATTTTTTAAGCGATCTAAAGGAAATCAAACGAGGGGCCGTAGGGTAGCCTGGTTATCCTCCCGGCTTTGGGAGCCGGTGACCCGAGTTCAAATCTCGGCGGCCCCATTGATTAAATTTAAGGCAGATCTAAGATACTCCATTGGATTCCCGACATTACCTTAGGGTCCTTTAGATGTTTTCGCAATGTCGTATTCCTTCTTTGCAATTAAAGTAAGATACACTTTGATTTTCAAAAATCAAAAACGTTATCAACTATTCTCGTAAGAATTATGCCCATGAGAATAATTCCCAAGAGAATAGATATAGATAGAGTTGAGAGAGCCAAGCCTTGGAGGATGATATACGGAAGAAGAAAAACTGGTAAGACTTTTCTCATCGAAAACTTCACCGATTACGATTACTTCTTCTTCGTAAATCGTGATACAACGGTTCTTGATAAAAAAACTGGTGAGAAATATACCTACAAAGAGTTCTTAACAATCTTGCGAGCTTTGATGGGTAAACGAATTGTCATAGATGAATTTCACAGATTGCCCAATGAATTTCTGGACTTTCTGCATGCGATTGGAAGAAAGGGCGAACTTACGCTAATAACATCTACTCTCTGGCTCTCGAAAAAACTTCTCAACGGTAGAAGCCCCCTTCTTGGGCTAATCTATCCCGTAAGAATAGGACTGATAGACGAAAGAGACATCCTACTTGAACTTTCAAAGGATATATCAGGAAAAGAGCTAATTGAAGCTGCCGTATATCTGAGAGAGCCGTTCTTAATCCCACATTATAAGCCACCACTTAGAGATTTCCTAGCAAACTATCTATACGATGCCCGATTAATGGTTAAAGAGCTTATTGGAGAGATCTTTAGTGAAGAGCAAAGAGAACTTACGAACATATACGAAGGAATCATGAAAGCTGTTGCTGATGGTAAGAACGTTAGCACAGAAATTTCGAGCTTATTGTTTTCGAGAGGATTGCTGGCAAAAGATAACCCTGGAATCCTTCAAAAGTATCTGAACATTCTAACGGAAATGGGGATACTTGAACGCATAACAGTTTACGGCAAGAGAAGGTTCAGATACTACCACATTTCTCCTTTAATCGATCTGCACTACTATTTGGAGGAAAAGTATTCATACACGGAAATAGATATCAGTGTAGATTTTATAAGAAAAGTGATCGACGGCAAGATTTCGTTCCACGTAGAGCAATTTTTCAGAAATCTACTATCCAAGGTCTTTGGATTAGCCTACCAGAGAATCGAAGAGAAAAACTTCGATGTCGATGTAGCTCTGTTCGAATTCAAGAAAATTAAACTTGTTGGAGAAGTTAAGTGGAAGAATTTTGTTAGCAGAAACGAGGTTAAAAAAATTGAAAATAATCTCCATAAATTTAAATGTAAGAGAGTTTTAATCGTTCCAGATAAAACTACAGTTGAAAGAGAACCAAGAGGAATAGAAATTTGGGATGTAGAGGATATTCTAAATCTTGTTAATAGTTGATCAGCTGTGGCCAGTCATTCCTTCAAGAATATTATATTGCCTCTCCCCTTCTTAACCTTCTCCACGAGCCCCCTTCTTTCCAAATCGGCTATCATCAGACTGACCTTTGCTTCAGAATAACCCAATTTCTTCCTAAGCTCCTTCTGGGTTATTCTTCCTCCTTCCTTTTTGATTATTTCTATAACCTTCTTCAGATCTTCGGGTAATTCCTCAGCTTTTCGTTTTGGACTATCTTCTATTTCCGGAAATTCTTCAATTTCAATATCTCTACTCTCAGCGATCTCTTTCGTCTCACCCCTCCGGCGATAAACGAAGAACAGAGCAACTACACACACCACTAATATAGCCAATACAACCAATCCAAACGGGAAAATCTTACTCTGCTCTTCCTTATCGATAGAAACCTGAATCTTCGGAATCTCCTCCTCACTGAGATTCGTGAGCGGAGGGAAAAGAATCAGATCTAAAACGTAAGTTCCATTCTCCTTTACTGTTATGTTCTCTTCATCGTAAAGTTCGAGCTCTCCGTGACTGTAGTAGTATGCTTTAATTACATAAGTGCCGGGAGGAACAACGAAGGAATAAGTTCCGTTTTCTGTTACGACTCTCTGCTCTGGAGTCGTGTTTATCGTCACTATCGCCTTGGCTAATGGTTCAAGGTTCTCCCAAGAATAGACGGTCCCGTGGATTATCGCTCCATTGACAGGATACACCAGCAACAGCAACGCTACGATGAAAATTCTCATTGAATATCACTCATCATCAGAGATTTTAAAGTTAAGGGAGTGGGGCCGGTGGGATTTGAACCCACGACCAGCGGGTCTCTTCGGTCAGAGCTCCAACGGGTCATCACACATCAGCAGACCCGTTCGTCATCACACCGCTGGAGCCCGCCGCGCTACCTGGCTACGCCACGACCCCACTCATAAGCGATTTAGCTTATAGGAATATAACGCTTACGCTCTGCTTATGTATAGAATTGAAGACACGATAAGATAATACAACCATACAAATGTCTGAATAACCCGTTCTCCTAAGATCAAAGTTAGAATTAGATTTAGAGTGAAGGACATTGCAGAGACGACGATCTAAAACTATAGAACTAAGCGGGGATGACGACCGTTCTAAAAATTCTATTTAGAAAAAACAAAAGCAAAGAAAACCCATCGATGCTTAAGGTTTTTCGGCTACTACTATGAAAACTCTGTTAAAGATTAGCTTGATCGATTCATTCTCAGCCTGTTCTTCGAATGATCTCATAATAATTTTCATGGCATCCTCGACATATCCTCCGATATCCTCATCGTAGTATTCAGGATTAAGATAACCAACAGAAGCGCCCGTCATGAATATCTCAAAAACATCCTTTGGAGTATGATACGATTCAAATCTCTCAATTTTACAGTAATCGACTTTAAATCCGTAAGACTCGAATAATGACACGTATTCCTCTTCGTTATCGAGAAAGAACTAAGGACTTCTAAAGGATCCAAAAGCTCTTATCTCCCTCTGAACTTGCTCAAACGCTTCTATGAAATTCGGACAGTAGATCTTCTTAGCCGGAGCTTAAACGCCAATCCTACCCTCACTCTTCAGAGCATCATAACACGTAGGCAGAACCACATGAGGATCGAACCATTGAAAGGCAGAGTTGCAGAAGATGACATCGAACTCCTCATGAAAGCTCATATCCTCCGCACTTAAGACATGAAACTCGATACCCTTACACTTCCTCGCCAAATCTATCATCTTCTCCGATACGTCTATTCCAACCACCCTTCCCCTTGTCAGTGTTCTTATCTTCGAAGTCAATTTGCCATTACCACAGCCTAAATCTAAAACATCTTCATGATCTCGAATGTCCAGAAGTTGGAGAAGCCTATCTCCAGCTGGAATCTGAACTTTTCCAGTATAATTGAATGCAACCTTAGAAAAATCCATAAAAAGAAGAGAGTTCAATCTTCCTCCGGAATCTCTATTTTGCCCTCCTCTATCTCTCTTATGACTTCCTTCGGATGCTTGCCTTCAACAGTCACCCCCATCGAAACGCACGTTCCAAGAACTTCCTTAACCGCTGCTTTGAGCGTGTATGAGAGCATCTGGGGTTTCTTCATCTTCGCTATCTTTATCACCTGCTCCATCGTAAGGTCTCCAACAGACTCGTGCTTGGTCTTGTGTGCACCTTTCTCAATCCCAAGCTCTCTCTTGACTAGCGCTGAAACTGGCGGAACACCCACCTCTATTTCGAAGCTCCTGTCCTCCTTTACGATGATCTTCACTGGAACTGCCAATCCCTCGAAGTCCTTCGTCTTCCTGTTTATCTCATCAACAACCTGCTTAACGTTCAATCCCAAAGGGCCGATCGCTGGACCCAACGGAGGGCCAGGAGTTGCTTTTCCTCCAGTAACGAGAACCTCAACAACCTGCACCGGCATACATCACCCCTCCTTTTTGTCTATCACTCTAACATGATCAGCCTTAACCGTAACGGGAATAGGAACAACTGCATCGAGCAATTCAACCGTGATCTCATTTTTGGCGGTATCTACTCTCTTAACTATGGCCATCTCACCCTTAAAGGGCCCAGAAACTATTTCAACAGTATATCCTTCTTTAATCTGCTCAACAGCCCTCTTGGGCGTTAGAAAGTGCTCTACTTCGCTGAAGTCGATCTCTCCTCTAACGACACCTTTAACGTGTGGCAAACCTCTTATAGCTTTCAAAACGTTCTGCATGTCTTCGGCTTCAACTATGATGTATCCTCTAAGCTCCTTTGGAGCCAATATCGAGTAAACTCCTAGCTTGTGCTTTCTGACGGCCATGTCCATTAGATTTGCAACCAGCCTTTCCTGATTAGCCGTAGTTTTGACGGCGAAGAACTTGCTCATTTCTTGAACACCCCTGGAACAATCTCCATAAGTATATATATGAGAAAACCGACCAATCCGACTACGAACATAACAGCTACCGATATCTTTGCAGTGGTGAGAAACTCCTCCCTATCCGGTTTTCTCGCCATCTTTAAGACGTTTATGTATTCCTGAAGCTTCGATTGTAATTCGCTGATCGATGGAATTTGCATAATCCAATCCAGCTACACCCGATATATAAGCTTACCTCACGAAGTCTATTCCAAATCTCCTCGAGAGATGGGGTGTCTTCTTGCCAAGTATCTGCGGAGACTTGACACCAGTAACAATTACAAGAGTCCTCATAGTGTTCTCAAGCTCGGGATCGATCATAGCACCCCAGATTATTCTCGCCTCTGGATCGATCTTGCTGTATATCTCCTCCACCACACTCTCAGCCTCCTCTATGGTCATGTCTGGCCCACCGGTTACATTGACCAGCGCTGCCTTCGCTCCGGTTATATCAACATCCAACAGCGGAGACTTCAGAGCTTTTCTAACTGATTCCGCTGCCTTATCCTCACCGCTTGCCTCTCCAAGTCCAATCATCGCAACTCCGCCCTTCTCCATTATAGTCTTAACATCTGCGAAGTCCAAGTTCACCAAAGCTGGCTTAGTTATTAGCTCCGTAATTCCCTTCACAGCCCTCATCAAAACTTCGTCGGCAACCTTGAATGCTATGTGTATTGGGTAATTCGGCACGACTTCAAGCAACTTGTCGTTAGGAATTACTATTACCGTATCGGCTACTTCCCTCAACCTCTCCAATCCAGCTTCAGCGTTAGCTCTCCTAACAGCTCCCTCAGCCGAGAATGGAAACGTAACGACTGCGATCGTCAAGGCTCCGGCATCTTGTGCAGCCTCAGCTATCACCGGTGCAGCGCCGGTTCCGGTTCCACCTCCAAGACCGCAGGTTATGAAAACCATGTCCGCTCCTTCTACAAGCCTCCTGATTTCATCCTCGCTCTCCCTTGCAGCTTCTTCACCAACCTGAGGAAGACTTCCAGCTCCTAAACCCCTCGTTCTTCTCTTTCCGATCAGCAACCTCTTGTGAGCTTTAGTGTAGCAAAGATGCTGGGCATCGGTGTTTATCGCTATGAGCTCCGCCCCCTCAATCCCCTCATCAAACATCCTCGAAACGGTATTGCAACCGCTCCCACCCACACCTATAACCTTGATAACGGTTCTGAGCTCTTCCAAAACCTGAAGGATATCTTCCTCAAGATCTTCCGCTGGTGCTCTTCTCTCTCTTTCGGCTCTCGCAAGAGCTTCTCTAACTAAGGACTCCATAGGTCTCCCTCCGACTATGAGACCCTTAAACTCGATAGTATATAAAACTGTTGGAGATTTTTACTATTATGATATCTTTTAGATCTACACCCGCAAAGATCGGAATCGATGCAACTAAGGATGTTGGAAAGATCGCCAAAAGATTCGAGCCTAATTCAGCATTGATAGTTACCGGCAAGAGAGTTGGTAGTAGCGAGATCTGCAGAAGGGTGATAGCGTCGCTTGAGGAGGAGAAAATCGAATACGAAGTTTGGAGCGGTGTCAAGCCCGAGCCGGATGTAGAATGCGTTAAAGAGGGTATTGAAGTTGCAAAGGATTTCGATCTGATCATAGGGCTTGGAGGGGGCAGTGCAATAGATGTCGCAAAGCTCCTGAACCTATACACGACGTATCCGCCCGAAGACTTCTTCGATTACCTCCCAAAGCCGTTTGGAAAAGGGATCGTCGTGGAAAAACCACTAAAACCTCTCATAGCTATTCCAACGACCGCAGGGACGGGAAGTGAGACTACATGTGCTTCGGTGGTAAAGTTAGCTGAAATTAAGGTTGGAATAGTTCAGGAATGTCTACTTCCAAGCTTTGCGATCATAGATCCTCTGAACATAACTCCTCCACCTGAAATTGTGGCTTCGTCGGGCTTGGACGCTCTTATGCACGCTATCGAAGCATACACCGTAAAGCCTGCTGAATCTTATCCTTACGACAGTCCCTATTCGGGATCGAATCCGATCACAGATTCCCTCGCTCTGAAAGCGATCGAACTGATCGCGCGGAATCTAAGGAAAGCTTATCACTGGGGAGATATAGAATCGAGAATGAACATGGCAATAGCATCGTATATAGCTGGAATCGCTTTCGGAAATGCTGGAGTTCATTTAGGACATGCTTTAGGACACGCGATTGGAGGTGCCAAGGATGTTCCTCACGGTATATGCGTTGCAATCGTTGGTGATGCTCTACTCGAATACATCAAACCCGTTATTCCAGAGAAAGTTGGAAAGATCAGGGAAATACTTGGTAGCATAAGATCACTTATGGAAGACCTAAACGCTCCGACGAGCTTGAAAGAGCTTGGATTTGATAAGAGTGACTTGCCAAAACTTGCCGAGAATGCAATTAAACTCAAGAGGTTGATAGATCTATGCTCAAGGAGAACAGATGTCAAAGACCTTATGACTATTCTTGAGAGATCTTTCTGACAATAATTTTTTCAGCTACCGTTTCGGACAGGCTTATCTCCTCTCCCTCAACTTCAACCACACCTTTATCCACAACCCTCAGCCTCACATCCGGTCTAATTCCAATCATCTTGACCGCTGATGGACAGGCTAAAACTTCATAATAACCGGGCTCGGCTTCAACCAAAGAGATGACCTTAAAATCGCACTTCTCGCAGATCTTGCATTCGCTCGCAATGATCTTACAGACTTTTTGGACTATCTCATCGTTTACGTGATGCTCCAACTCACAGCTGAGCTTATGTGCCTCCTCCTCATCGATTCCCAAGAAATCCCTGAAAAACGTCTCAAATATCCTATGATAGCGCTTTATTCTTTCAGCTACTTTTCTACCCTTCTCAGTTAAAACAGCACCATGGTAAGGCTGGTATTCGATGTATCCTCTTTTGCTGAGCTTAAGTAGCATCTCAGTAACGCTCGAAGGCTTAACGTTGAGCTTTTTAGCTAAGTCACTCGTCTTTACTACTTTCCCCTTCTCTTTCTGAATGTCGAGCATCGCCTCAAGGTATTCCTCGATCCTCTCCACATAGGAACTACGATTCTGGCATTTAAAAGGTTTTAGAAATTCTACAGCTCCATGAAGAAAGAGAGACTCTGAGACTTTGACTTGGTTGCAAGCTCATGGGCGAGTCTTATCGGTTCTGGAAGCTTATGATTTCTTATGCAGGCTTTCACGATCTCCAAAGCAGTTTTTGGGGTTATGTAACTACCCGGAGATACGAATATAGGCTTGCACATTTTACATGGCTTTAAAGCATAACCTATTATCTCATCTCCATCGTAAATCGGCTTTGCTTCCATTTCTTCCTTCGGAAACTCTACTTCACCGTAGAGCTTCCTTTTAGTAACTCCGATCGCGGGAGTCTTGAGTTTCAGGGCGATGTAAGTCGCCAATCCACATCTTCTCGGATGCGCTATTCCACTACCATCTACGATTATCACTGCCCTTTTCCTGTCGAGCTTTTCCAAAACAGGCTTAACCGCCCTTACTGCCGGATCCCCTTCTCTGAACATTAAAAAAGTTGGAATGTATGGAAAGTTGACGTCCTCAATGCAGACGTTCTGATCTATCGGCTTCAATTCTGGAAACGTTAAAGCAACGCAAGCTGAGATAACCTTCTCCTGCTTCTTCCCAACAAAAGATTGATCAACTCCCAAAACGAATCTAAGCTCGTCCGGCCTTATGAAATCCTTGAGAACGACACGCTTGGCAAGCTCCTCCTGAAATCTCCTGAGCTTCTCAAGATCCATAATCGCAGATTCGGCTGAACGATTTAATACTTTCTGAGTATATTCTCAACCATCGCCAAGATCACCGCCTCGGCTTGCGCCTTCTCGCATTCCCCTCTCTCTTCGAATTCCTTGATCCTTCGCTCAAGAATTTCCTTCAGCTTAAGCAACTCCTCACGTGTTATCGTTTTATCTCTGAGCTTTTTGAGGAGTTCTTCCATGTTATATGGTTCTAATTTACCCAATATTACGTTTGCTCCACTCGATTTCAAAATCGAGCTCAGTCTTAATTCTCAAATCGTGCAATCGCTCGTTGGCTTCGAATATGCTTTCGCTGTTCTCAACAACTTTCGGTAGCGGGGTGAACTTGAGCAGAACGCCGATATCGATGTAAAAGGTCAGAGCGTTCAGTATCGAAACCTCTATATCATAATGCTCCCAGATGGTGTGTTTTCCTTTAAAACCCATCCCGGCCACTATCGGGATACGGGAAGCTTCGGTGTGAACATCTTTAACGAATTCGAACAGTCTTTCCGCTCTATCTTTCATCAGTATGCTGACGCCCAACACACCACCTTCCTTTGCGATCTCGCTCAGATAGGTTTCAAGTTCTTCCCTACTAAGCTCTCCGTCGCTTCCAAAGCCGGTCACAGCTAAGATCGATCGCAACTTGCTCAGAGCTGAGAGCATTATAGAATCGGCAAGCGGACTGCAAAGGTTCCTCTCTTTTCCTCTCGCTAGGGAATCACCTCCAGCATCGACTCCAACGACAAGATCTATATTTTCAGCTTCGACGAACTCCTTCAGACTTTTTCGAACACCCAACTCACCTTTCGTTATGTCCACGGCAACTACCTCTTTGCCTAAAAACTCCGAAACTTGAGCTACGATCGGCTTAAGTCCGTTTATCCTGCTGTTCTCGTTCACCCAAGCTAAGCATTCGTTTATAATTCTACAATTCTCTATTTCTTCAATCGAGCGAGGACCGGGCTTTGGATCTCTGGTTATTCGCTCCCAAACCACTCCCGCATGGATACATTCCACATCGAAGAGCTCGAAGAAATCCGCAACGATCAGAGTGCTGACTATATCTCCTCCACCTCCGATGCCGATTAGAAGGGCTCTGTCGATCTCTTGGAGTATTTCGACTATACGCATGTTCTATATTTCGTTCATGATAATTTAATTACTCACGTAGATTTTAAAACTCTGATGAGATCGAGACTATCAAAACTGCGAGAACTATCAAGCCCGCTCCAACGTATTGCATTAAGCTCAAACTTTCCCCAAGCATAAAAACGGAGAATATATGGGAAAACACACCCTCCATCGACATTATAACTGAAGCATCCGCCGGCTTGGTCCACCGTTGAAACCAGTTCTGCATCAGCTTTGCCACCAAAGTTGCCAATATCGCCGTTACCAGCAGAGCGACTACTACATCCCGATTCAGAACGAACTTATCAGTAGCGACAGCAAAAGGAGTGGACAGAACAGCCACAGCAAGAATCTGCCAGAACGCAAGCTGGGTAGGATTTATCTCCCTCGAATAGTGTGAAATCATGGCAATCTCCATAGCAAATGCGAATGCACAAGCGAGCATCAGAATATCACCCCAGTTGAATCCTTCATAGCCGGTGAGCAAGAACAGCCCAGCCAAAGCTACAAAGGTGCTTAAAACTTCAATCCCCCTTAGAGAAATTCTGTAAAGAACGAATGCTATCAAAGGTGCCAAGACAACGTAGAGGGAAGTTATAAATCCGGCATTCGTTGCAGTGGTGTATTGCAGGCCGACTGTCTGAAAGGAGTAGCCCAAGAAAGTTGCTATGCCAATCTTAAACCCATCCCTAAACCCCTCAAAGCTTACGAACGGAAGAAAAAAGATGCACGCGATAAAGAATCTAATAGCGTTGAATGCGAAGGGAGATATGCTCTCAACGGCAACCTTCACGACAGGAAATGTTACACCCCAGATCAGTGCAACAATCAAAAGACCTAAATCCGCATAGAGCCTTTTCACAGCTCCTCGCAAATGAAACAAAATAAAAGCTTTTTGAGAAATCGTTTTGTGATGGCAAGTCTTAACATACACCATGAAGTTTGGAACAGCTGGCGTTCCAAATTGCTCGAAGGATAGATCGACGATCGGAGGTATAAAGACGATCAAGGAGCTTGGGTTAGATGCTATGGAGGTTCAGTTCGTTCGCGGAGTTAAGATGAGCGAGGAAAAAGCCAAAGAAGTTAAGAGGGTTGCAGACTCCTTGGGTGTAGAGCTTTCGGTTC
>Ga0256842_1001179_pt1 | contig 21531 bp, 23 predicted proteins | sample 4559240metaG_FD_185973 | JGI IMG/M metagenome (GOLD analysis project Ga0256842, IMG submission 185973) | Hydrothermal vent microbial communities from Guaymas Basin, Mexico - 4559-240 | ecosystem: Environmental > Aquatic > Marine > Hydrothermal vents | place: Mexico: Guaymas Basin | collected... | reverse complement strand
TGTTTTAATTTATATGGGCGCTTAGCTCAGTTGGTAGAGCGCTACCCTTACAAGGTAGATGTCACTGGTTCGAGTCCAGTAGTGCCCACCATTTTTACTAAACCTTTTGTTTATGAAAAGAAAGTGACCCTTTCGTCTAGTGGCCAAGGACACTATCACTTCATGGTAGTAACAGAGGTTCAAATCCTTTAGGGGTCGCCATTTTTTGGTGTTTATTTTTTTTCTTAATATAGGAAAAAGATTGTGAAGAATACTAAAGTATCTGAATAATTTTTTGACGAAAAGTAAGAAATAAAATTGCGGTGGTAGTTCAGTTGGTTAGAATACCTGCCTGTCACGCAGGGGGTCGCGAGTTCGAGTCTCGTCCACCGCGCCATTTACAAACTCACTTTTATAGTGGGCGCTTAGCTCAGTTGGTAGAGCGCTACCCTTACAAGGTAGATGTCACTGGTTCGAGTCCAGTAGTGCCCACCATTTCTAAAAAATCATAAAAAACAAATTTACACCTACTTTAAATAAACTTTAAACCTATAACTTATATAATATTCTATATAATAAAAAAGGTAATTTAACCAATGTTAAAAACTCTTAGACGCTTTAAAATCAGTACGGCTTTCTCTTTTTTAATTTTCCTTACTTTAATGCTTGTAACGACTGCTGCTTATTTGAAGTTATATGATGAAAATAAAATTCAATATAATAATAATCTTAGAACTAAAGCCGAGTCTATACTTAACTTTGCTGATGTATTGCTAGAAAGTAGAAATGAAAAGTTTTTTGGTGGGGAAAATTCTGATATTGCTTTTGCTGGAAAATCACAAGAAGTTCCTCAAGTTATCCAAAATGAAGTTTTTAAACGATTTACAGATATATCAGATGGAAAAGTTTTTTTTAAACAAGCTTCAAATAGTCCAATGCTTGAAAGAAATAGGGCTACTTCGTATGAAAAAGATCTTATTGAGTATTTTTCCAATAACAGAGATGTTAAACAAAAAGAAAAATTTGTTTTTGATAATGAAAAAGATTTTTATCTTTTAGCAAGACCTATTAAAGCAGAGGAAAGATGTAAAAGTTGTCATCCAACTTGGACAACAGGGGATGTTATAGCTGTTGAAGATATTAAAATAGATCTTATAGATTATCATGAAGTTTTAGATAATAATATTTTTATTATGGCTCTAAATTGGTTTTTAAATATATTTCTTGTTTTGATAGTAATCCAAATATTTTTCTATTTTGAGATATCAAAAAGAGTAAATAGGGTTCTAGCAATCATTTTTAAAATAGAAAATGGTAATTTTGTTTTAGATGATGAACTAAAATATGAATTGACATCTAAAGGCTCATCTAAAAATGAATTTGACAGGATAGTTAGGCATCTTAAAAAAACAGCAGATTCACTTCAGCCTATTATTCAAAATGTAGTTCATAAATCTAAAGAGATAACTTTTAATGCTTCATACGCTTCTGTAAAAGTGCTAGATAATTCTAAGTTAGTTCAAGAGCAAAATGTTGTTGTTCAAAAATCATTAGAATCCGTAAGTACGGTTAGTGATTCTAATGAAAAACTATTGGTTACGATGGAAGATTTAAAGCATGATTCTCAAAACTCTATGGAAAGTGTAAACTCTGGTAAAGATACTCTTAACTCTAATATGCAAAGTTTAGATAAAGTATATGAGTCTTTAGCTATTACAATAGAATCTATTAATGAACTAGGACAATTATCAGCAGAAGTTGCAACAGCAATTACTACTATATCTGATATATCAGACCAAACAAATTTACTAGCATTAAATGCAGCTATTGAAGCAGCAAGAGCTGGTGAACATGGACGTGGTTTTGCTGTTGTAGCAGATGAAGTTAGAAAATTAGCAGAAAAATCACAAAAAAGTGCTGTTGAGATTAAAGGTGTGATAAGTTCTATAGAGCAAAGTATCAGTGAAGTTACAAAAGATGCTGAATTAACTAAAGATATATTTAGTGAATTAAGAGAAAAATCAGATTTACTTGAGAAAAATTTTGATTCTATTGATGATACTTTGAAGACTACAGTTTTATCAATAGATAGTTTTCAAGAAATATTTAATACTCAGATAGGTCAATTAAATCAAGTTATTACAGGTTTAGATAAAATAGATGGGTACTCAACTGTAACATTGGAAAATTCAAAAATGTTTGGTGAATCTGTTGTTGATATTATGAATGAAAGTACAGATTTAAAAGCTTTAAGTGATGGATTTCAGGCAGTTCTAAATCAAAGAAATATAACTAGAAGTATTATCTCTCCACCGATTAAACTGTATATTAAACTTTATAACGAAAATGTAGAAGCATATCTGTTTGATAGTAATGAAAAAGGTATAGGATTTTATTTTATAGATGATAATGTTGATTATACTAAGCTTGTATCACAAACAATTACCTTTAAAGTTGAAGGTGACTTGTATAAAGATTTAGAAAATAATAAATACAAAGTTGTTCATGCAAACGATAAAGGTAATAAAAGAATATTATGTGGAGCTAAAAAAGTTTAGTTCTAAACAAAACTTTTAGTTCCTCTTCCATCATACATATCTTTATATCTAAATGTAATAAGGTTTTGCATAATTGCAAATAATATCATAAAATTTAAGAAGCTACTACCACCATAACTAAACATTGGTAGTGGTACACCAACTACTGGTGCATAGCCTATGGTCATAGATATATTGACCCCCATATATATAAAGATCATAAAAGATATAGCGACACTTACCACTTTTATATAGTAGTCTTTGTTAAAGGCACTTAAACTTAAAAGATGTAAAATTAACATTATATATATTAGTATAATACCTGATGCACCTAAAAAACCACTTCTCTCAACTAGGAAAGCAAATATAAAATCACTTGTAGCTATGGGTAAGAATTTCATTTGAGTTTGAGTAGCTTCCTCTTTATCTTTACCTGTTAAACCACCAGAACCTATGGCGATAATAGATTGTTGAACATGATAAGATGGTTTTTCACTTAAAAAGTCATTTATTCTAATTTTTTGGTAATCATGTAAAGCAAATTTATAAGCAAGAGGAGATGCTAATAAAATTGTTGTAATTATAACAGCCCATATTTTCCAATACACCCCTATAAAGAACAATACTCCATAGCCTATAAGTAAAAGTACCAAAGCTGTTCCTAAGTCAGGTTCTTTCGCAATTAGAATAAATGGTAATAATATATAAAAACTAATAGTTAAAAAATCTTTTAATCCATAACCATCTCTAGGTGGTGGATTTTTTTTGATGAGATATGCAAGCATTAGTATAAGTGCAGGTTTAACAAATTCTGATGGTTGTATAGTAGCATTAATAAAAGGTATTTCTATCCATCTTTGCGCTCCAAGTCTTGCATGACCAAAAAATTCAACAGCTAAGAGTAGGCATATATTTACCCAATAAATTATGGGTATTAACCAACTCATCCGTCTAATAGGTAAAAAGAATACAAATATAAAAGTTAAAGTAGCAACTCCAACATAAGCTATCTGTTTTTGAGCAAGAGCAGGAACAGCTTCATTAATCAGCCAATTTGATGTTATTACAAGAGGAATGATTAAAATAATAGAAATGAAATCAAATTGTGTTAAAATACGCTTATCAAATCTCCACATACAAAACTCCCTATTTTTTTAGGATTTTAGCATAAAAGGGTATAAATGAGAGAAACAAAAAACTATATTTGTGAAATAGAAGATAGATTAGATAAAATTTTATCTATTCAAGTAGGACATACTCGTTCTCAAGTTGCAAATTTGATTAAACAAAAATGTGTATATGTTGACAATAAGTTAGTATCTCGTCCAGGTGTAAAACTTAAAGTTGGACAAACTATAAAAGTTGAATTTCCAGAAGCAAAAGTAAATAAAGCATTAGAAGTTGATTTTGATGTAGAGATTCTTTATGAAGATGATGATTTACTTGTTATAAATAAACCAAGTGGTGTTACAGTGCATCCTGCACCAAGTGTAAAAGAGGCTACTTTAGTAGATTGGTTAAAACATAAAGGTATTAGACTTTCTACTATAAGTGGTGAAGAGAGACATGGAATCGTTCACCGTTTAGATAAAGGTACAAGTGGTACTATGGTTATAGCAAAAAACAATGATGCACATGAATTTTTATCTCAACAACTTCAAGATAAAAGTATGGGACGATACTATTTAGCAGTTGTTAATCCACCTCTAAAAGATGATATTACTACCATAGATAAGGCTATAAAAAGATCAAATCATAATAGACTTAAAATGGCTTGTTTAGATAGTGGTAAAAATGCAAAAACAATGTTTAAATCTTTAGCATTTAGTAATGATGAGAAAAATCAACTAATAGCTTGTAAACTTTTTACAGGTAGAACACATCAGATTCGTGTACATTTAGAAGATATAAATCGGCATATTATAGGTGATCATATCTATGCACAGACCCCTAAACAAGAGAAGTCGGAACGAATTTTGCTTCATGCATACATAATATATTTCATACATCCAACTTCTAAAGAAAAACTTTTTTTCAAAGCAGATTTTGATGATACTATGAAAACATATATAGATAAAAAATTCAATATGGAGAATATAAATGAAGTTATCACAACTAGCAATATTTTACACAGCTTCACTGATACTATTTAGTGGTTGTGTACCATCTAATTCTTTAACACCTAGTTCAGATAGAAATGTGTCATCAGATGGCAAATCTTCAGCTCAAGAGGAGCTGATAGATACTACACTTCAAAAGATTGAATTAACAAAAAATGGTATATTTACAGATATGAAAACTATCGCTTTTGAGTATAAAAATATTATGGACCCTAGAGTTAAGGGTGTATATGTTTATAAAATGAATAATGATGAATCTTTAGGTAGTGAACATTACGATACTATAGACAACCGTTTTTCGACACATTATGTAGATACAAATGTAGAACCTGGACATAATTATAAATACTATTTTAAAACTTTTAGTGAAAAACATGAATCAGTTCCTAGTGATATATTTTCAGTAAATACTTTACCAGTTTTGGATTCTGTATCATGGATACATAGTGTAGAGGGTATGCCTCAAACTGCAAAGATTATATGGAGACCACATACAAATTTAAAAGTTGTAGCTTATATTGTTGAGAGAAAAACATTAGAAAAAGATGAGTGGAAGCAGATAGCTAAGATAGATGGTAGACTTAATGCTGAGTATATTGATACTAATTTAGAAAATAATTATATTTATAATTACCGTGTAAAAGTTGAAACTTATGATGGTATAATCTCTAAACCAAGTAAAGAGGTTAGAGTTATAACTAAACCTTTACCAAAAAGTATTATGAATTTAACAGTAACTAATAATTTACCAAAAGTTATAGAATTAAATTGGGAAAAATCAAATACTAAAGATTTTAGTGTTTATAATTTATATAGATCACCATCTGCTGAGGGTAGTTTAGACCTTATAGCTACATTGCAAAATAATCACTATATTGATGATATAGGTGAAGATGGAAAACAATACTTCTATAAGGTAAGTGTGGTTGATAAAGATGGACTAGAAAGTCTTCATCAAGAGATAGCTTTACAAGGTTCAACTCTTGCTATACCACAAGCACCAGCTATAACTAAAGCCAAGTTTATAAACGGTAAGATAGAGTTAGCATGGAAAGAGATGGAGGGTCGAGCAAAAACTTACAATATAATTAAAAAATATAAAAAAGGTTGGCTCGATACATTTGAAGATGAGTTTACTGATATTACAGCAACATCTTTTACAGATGCAAATTTAGAGTCAGAAGTGACATATCATTATCAAATTATATCTGTTGATGAGAATGGTCTGAAATCAAAACCAAGTTTAGAAGTTGAGATTAAAACCCCAAAACTTATAGAACTAGAGGGTGCTCCTGATATTCCACTAGAAGTTATTGAACAAAAAGATGAACAAGCTCAAACTTATGAAAAAGTTGAAGTTAAAGAGGAAAAAAAGCTTCCAACAAAAGAAGTTATAGTACCTATTGAAAATATAGATTTAAGTGAGATTTAATGCCACATTTACATATAGAAAAATTTAAAGAGATTTCGTTTCCTGCAGTTAGTGATGATGGTATCTCTTTTAATTTTATATGCTCAAATATAAATCATAAAGAGGAAAAACTCATCTCTGTAACAGTTGAAGATGATAAGTTTTTTTTACTTGTAAGAGAAGATAATGACAAGACATTGTTAAAGACAGATAAGCTAACACGACCAGCTTCTATATATAATGTGCATCGTGCTTTACTTAGTTATGCATCTGTTGCTAAACTAAATATCTTATCTTCTAATGTTCCTGAGGGTAAGCAAAATATACATTTAGAAGATGTAAATGCTTTAAAAAAGATTGAGTATTTTTCTGATAGCTTTCCGATGGATAAAGAGGTAAATATAGAAGTAGGTTTTGGTTCTGGTAGGCATCTTTTGCATCAAGCTATAAATAATCCAAATATTTTATTTATAGGTATTGAGATACATCGTCCATCCATAGAACAAGTTTTAAAACAGATAACTATACAAAAATTAGATAATTTGTTTCTTCTTGATTATGATGCAAGGCTCTTTTTAGAGTTAGTTCCATCAAATATAGTTGGTAAGATATTTGTACATTTTCCTGTACCATGGGACAAAAAACCACATCGTAGAGTTATATCAACTTCATTTATAGAAGAGTCAAGAAGAGTTCTAAAAGTTGGTGGTACACTTGAACTTCGTACAGATAGTGAAAACTACTATGCTTACTCTTATGAAACTTTTATAGGTTTTCATAAAACTGTTTTACAGATAAACAAAAACAAAGATATAGCTATAAGTTCAAAGTATGAAGATAGATGGAAAAAGATGGAAAAAAACATCTATGATGTTACTATGACAAATGAAGAGTTGTCAGATGATGTTAAATTGGTTGGTGATTTTGAGTTTAATATAAATAACATCGATAATGACAAAATAGCACAACTGCATAACCAAACTAAAAAATTTAATGGTGGTTTTATACATTTTGAAAGGGTATATACTCAAGAAAATGGTATGCTTATCCGTGTATCTATGGGTAGTTTTGATAGACCTGAGCATCTTTATATTGTATTGAATCAAGAAGAAACATATTATTACCCTCAAAACCCTTTAAAATCAAGAAGTAATCTAAATGCACACAAATATTTAGAGGAAATTTTAAATGGATAAAGTAATTATCTCTGATAATTTATCGCTTGGTTATTCTGGTGATGAAACTATTATCAATAAAGCAAGTTTCTCCATAAATAGTGGAGATTTTGTTTTTATAACTGGTGCTAGTGGTTCTGGAAAATCAACTCTACTTAAATCTCTTTTTGGGGCATTAAAGCCAAAAGAGGGTAGGTTACTTGTGGGTGGAGTGGAGTTAAATGGTGTTTCAAAATCAAAACTAAACTTTTTAAGAAGACATATAGGGATAGTTTTTCAAGATTATAAACTTATAAAAGAGTGGACAATAGAAAAAAATATATCCCTACCACTTCTTATAAATGGTTACGATAAAGCCGTAAGTCAAAACCAAGTTGATTCACTTTTAAAACATGTAAGACTAAAACATCAGTCAGATAAATATCCACCAGAGTTAAGTGGTGGTGAACAGCAACGGGCTGCTATGGCTAGAGCATTAGCACATAACCCTATACTTATACTTGCTGATGAGCCTACTGGTAACCTTGATGACTATTCATCAGGTCTTATTTGGAATCTTTTAGAGGGTGCAAATACACAACTAAAAACTACTGTTATTGTAGTAACTCACCATATACCTGAGAGTCTAAATATAGAGTATAAACATCTTAGAATAGAATATGGTGGTATCCATGAAATCAATTAAAAATCATTTTTCTTTAGTTATTGCACTTTTAAGCATCCTCTTTTCTATGCAGATTTTTATAGTTGTAGATAGATCTATAGATGCTTATAAACAAAATCTAGCAAATCAATACTCCGTAATAGCTGTTAGTCAAAAAAGTATTTCAAATGAGGATTTGATGAGTTTTGATGCACTTATATCTGAGGTTGAAGAACTTGAACCTGATGGAGTTATAAAAAGACTTAACAAAACAATGGATGTAAAAAATATAGAACTGTTAAAAGTTACACTTCCTAAGTTTTATAAACTACATCTAAAAAGATTTCCGACTCCACAAGAGGTACAAACATTAACAAAAAATCTACTTGCAAATAATGGCATTACAAAAGTTGAAGATTTTTCTCGTAATCATGATACAACATATAAAATGTTACTTCTTTTTAAAAATGTTATCAGTATATTTGCTATAACTATCATTGTTGTAACTACTTTATTGATATTTAAAGAACTTCGTATATGGCAGTATCAACATAGTGAGAGAATGAGTATTATGGGACTGTTTGGTGCTCCTGTTTGGCTTCGTTCGGCAGTTTTATTTAGACTTGCTATCACAGATGCTATAGTTGCTACTTTTATAGTTTTTATACTATTTACATACTTATCTCAAGATTCTTATATACTTGCGAAACTTTCAGATATAGGTGTTAGTGTTGTTATATTTGACCAAATAAATGATTCTTTAGTATTGTTATTTACAGCTATCTCTTTATCTGTATTTTTAGCTTCTATGATTGTTTTAGGTCATAAAGAAGAGGTTTAAGATTTGAAATTATTATTTATTATTTTATCCTCTTTTATATTAGTTTATTCTAGTACAATTGATAAGAAAATTGTTAAGACTAACAAAAAGATAGAAAATTATTCTCAATCATATTCATCTGTAAATAAAAAAATGGCATCAAATGCTAAAGCTATATTAAAGCAAAAACAGTTGATTTTAAAACAGCAAAAGTATTTAACAGATTTAAAACAAGAGTTGAGAAATAAGGAAAAAAACTATAAGAAAAATATAGCACAACTGAAAAAACTGAAAAAAAGTCAAGATGCTTTAACAAATAAACAAAATGCAGTTGAGCAAGAGTTAGTATTTGTAGTTGCTAAAAATGTTTCTTTATCTGTAATTCTTGCAGAAGATTATGCTGTAGATGTTGAATCTCTTATAGAATTTGAAGTATTACAAAAGATGCTAGAAACTTCAACTAAAAAAGCAAATATGTTAAATCAACAGTTTTTTTCTAACTCTAAAGAGATGGATAACTTAGCATATAAAGCGAGTAATTTAGAAATGGCTATATCAAGTATGGATAAAAAGAGAAAAGATTTACTTTTGGCTCAAAATAAAAATAAAAAATCTTTGAAAAAACTTGAATTGGCTAAGTCTAAATATAAGCAAGAGTTGAAACAACTTCTTAATAAGCAAGATGCATTAAAAAAGACTTTAGCTAAATTAAATATTATTAAAATAGATGAGATAAAAAAAGAAAAAGAACGAGCTATGAGAGATAAAGCTTTTGATTCTACTAAAATACTATCTGTTAATAATTTGCCAAAAGTAAAAAAGCATGGTAGTTCGTACCAAAGGGTTAAAACACGAAGATATATAGGTAAAAAAACAATAGCCCCATTTACTCCATATACCATAACAAAAAAGTATGGAACATATACTGACCCTATCTATGGTATAAAAGTGTTTAATGAGTCTATATCTTTAAAAGCAAAGAAAGCAAAACAAAAAGTTAAAACTGTTTTTAATGGTAAAGTTATATATGCAGATAAAACAGCTGTATTAAATAACATGGTTATTATCCAGCACTCAAATGGTCTTCATACCATATATGCAAATTTATCACAAATAGCACCAAGTATAAGAAAAGGTAAAAAGATAAGAAAGGGTTCTATTATCGGAAGAATTGATGATGAATTGATTTTTGAAGTTACTCAAAAATCGTATCATATAAACCCTATAAGACTTTTTCAGTAGGATTTTGGTTGATAAATTTTTATCAACCAACTAATCGATTTATATCGTTGTAAAGACCAAGTCCCATAAGTGAAAACAACACTACCCATCCAGCGATAGTTAATTTTATAACTATCGCTTCACTTGCTGGTTGTTTAAAGATTAATTCATATAGATTAAACATAATATGCCCACCATCAAGTGCTGGTATAGGTAGTAGGTTTAAAACACCTAAGTTTACAGATATAAGTGCTGCAAAGAACAACACACTCATCCAACCAGCTTCTGCTGCATCTGATGTAACTTTAACTATACTTATAACTCCACCAAGTTCAGAAGCAGGAACATCTCCAACAACAAGTTTTTGTAAACCTTTAAATATCATAGTTGAAGCAAATATAGTTTTATCTACAGCATAGCTTATAGTTTGTATAGCATCTAGTTTTAGAGGGTGTGTAACTCCAGCTGAACCTATACCTATCATCTTTCGTTTAACTGTTTCATTAAACATATTTTTCGTTTCAGACACTTTTGGTGTTAGTGTTTTAAACTCTATAAAATTATCTCTTTTTATTTTGATGTTTAATGTTCCATCACTTGCTGAGATGATTTTTGCCATCTCTTCCCAAGTATCTGTTTTTATACCATTTATAGAGAGTATATTATCATTAGTTTTTAATCCAGCTTCATAGGCTGGTGAGTTTTCTACAACTTGACCAATAACTGGGGACAACACATTTGGAGAGCCTATAGCTATAATAAAGTAGATAAAAAAAGCTATAACAAAGTTTGCTAATGGTCCAGCTAAAAGTATAAAAATCCTTTGTATAGGTGTTTTTACTGTATAACTATCTGCATCATAATTTTTTTTACTTGGGTCTGCATCGTCTTGACCTTTCATCTTTACATAACCACCTAGTGGTATAGCTGATATACTCCACTGAGTATTGAACTTATAAAATGAAAAAAGTTTTTTTCCAAAACCGATGCTAAAAACATCAACTCTAACACCCATCAAACGAGCAGCAAGATAATGACCTAATTCATGAAAAAAGATTAGGGCTGAGAGAACTAAAAGTGAAACTAACATACTCATATTTTTTTCTCCTTAATTAGGGCATTTTTAAATCCCCAAAGATATTCTAAACCACTATAAACAGTAAGTGCTACTGCTATCCAAAGAAGTTCATTGCCAAAAGGCCAATGCATAAGTAAAAAACCTATCGCTATCATTTGAGCAACAGTTTTAATTTTACCAGCCCAAGAAGCTTTTACACTTATACCCTCGCTAACTGCGACAGTACGAAGTCCAGTTATAAAAAGTTCACGAACTATAATGATATATATAGCCCATGCTGAAGCCTCACCTATCATCATAAGTCCTAAAAATGCAGCTAGAGTTAGCATCTTGTCTGCAAGTGGGTCAAGTATAGCCCCAAGCATAGTCATTTGGTTCCATTGTCTAGCTATGTAACCATCAAAAAAATCAGTAGCAGAAGCAAGTACAAAAAGTAGGGATACAAAGTAGTAGTTCCAAGTTATATGGAAGCCATTATCTGTAAAAAAGTCAGGGTTTAAGATTATCCAAAACATCAATGGTGCGATTAGTATTCGCACAGATGCTAAGAGATTTGGAAGGTTCAACAAAAAAAATCCTTAAAATTATAATTAATAGACTTCTTACAAAACTCCTATAAGTCTCAACACTTTATAGGAGTTTCGCAAGAAGTCTAATGAATTTTAGCTTTTTGCCTCTTAATTTAGGCTTGGTTTATATCTTAGAACCAAAAACCAAAACTTTCCCATATATACCACTCCAGATTAAAAACAGTAATAACCAAGCACTAAAAGTTATATCAAACAAAAAGTTAGCACCCCATCCAAAAGCTATATTTAAACTGTACAATGCTCTAAGAAGTACAATGATTTGTATGAAGAAAAATAGTTTTGTTGCTATGTTATTTGCCATAGGTGGTTGTCCTGAATGACCAAGTGTTACTCTCGTTCCAAAACCTATAAGTATAGTTGTTAAAAAACCAATCGCTAAAAGGTGTATGTTTAAGTAGTAAAATGATGTATCTAAAAATAACTCACCAACTAGAGTGATAGCTGAGATTAAAAATGCTGTTGGTAACCAAAATAGTGAAAGATGTAATACCCAAAGTATAGATGGTGATTGAAATGGTTTTAATTCCCATCTTCTAAACTCTATAAATATATAAATGGCTAGTGATACATCTACAATAATCTCAGCTATTTTTATATCAAAACTACTAAACAATGTTTTTAGTATGAAAAGTGTAAAAACTATCTTTATAAAATTTGTGTTTTCTTGAGCGAATGAATGGGAAAAAAATGGTACCATTCTTTGAGCGACACTAAATGCTAAGAAGATTAAGTACATATAAAAAGATATATTAGTAGCTATTTTTAATAGATATATATCTAAATGGATATAACTATTTAACGATATACCTAAAAACAGCAGATGTCCAAAAAGACCAAAGTAATGAGCTGTTAAAATCCAAAAAGCATCTTTTTTATCTATAGCATTACCATTTTTATAAATTGTATGTAATTTTTTAATTATAAATATATGCGATAAAAATAATCCAAATATACCAATAGTTAAAACTATATGAGATATAAAAGAACCAATCAAAAAAAGTAATGAACCAACAACATTTAGATAAAAAAGATTGATATAATAGTTTTTTTCTATAACATTATCTTGACAAAATCTTGGAAAAGTTGTAAATAAAAATCCAGTAAATACATTTGTAAAAACTATAAAGACCAAAGAATATATATGAAAATATAAACTATCTATACTTAAAGTTATAACACCTTTATATGTAAGTGAAAATATAAGCATTACAACTATAGCTTCTATAATTCCAAGTAAAAAAAATGGCTGATGTGGTTGAGATAAAAAGTAATGTTTTTTATTTAGTAAATTCATTTATACCTTCGTTGGTTATGTTTTTCTAATTTATTTTAACAAATATTATCTTAAAATCGGTTAATCTTTTGATTTTTATAAGGTTTCATTAGTTTTTAATAAAATACTGCTAGAATTGTCTAAAATTTTTATAATAAAAAAGTTGGATTATGAAGTATTTACAATTTTTTATTTTTTTGTTGTTCTTTGAGGTATCGCTTAATGCAAATACTTATAGAGATATGATTAAAATATCTCTTAAAAAAGATGAAACAAAAAAAGTTCTTGTAAAATATGATATTATTCAAAAACTTTTTCAATTTAGATGGACTCTTTTTGTAAACGGTGGCTTAGTAGTTTTAAAATCTTATGATGATATAGTATCACAAAATATTTTATATCTAAATCATAAAAACCAAAGTTTTCGTACAGAATTACTATCTCGTGGGGCAAACAATCATAAAACTCCATATATATTAGTGAAATTTTTAGGATTTGATTATGAAAAAAATCAAGCAAAATTCAAATTATTTTTATCTGATGATGAGGTAAAAGTAAGGGTAAAGTATTTAAAAAATGATGAATAAAGTAGAAACAGAAATAGCAAGATTGGTAGATGAGTGTGGTTATAGTGAAGTTAGTAGACTTTTTAAAACACTTAGTGGTGGGAAAAGACTTCGTGCTAAACTTATCTTAAAAATAGCATCAACACATGAAAAGGCACCTTTGTTAGCTGCTATAGTTGAACTTATACATGCTGCAAGTTTACTACATGATGATGTTATAGATGAAGCACAGACTAGAAGAGGTGTAGCATCTGTTAATGCTACAGAAGATTCTAAAATAGCTGTAATGCTTGGTGATATTTTGTATTCAAAAGCTTTCACTGAACTTGTTTCTTTTGATGCTAATGTAGCTCGTACTATCGCTTCATCTGTAACAGCTTTAAGTAAGGGCGAGATGATAGATGTAAAAATGGCTGAGAGTTTTAATGCAGATGAGGAAAAGTATCTTGATATGCTTTATCTAAAAACTGCTACCCTTATAGAAGCTTCAGCTGTAGCATCTGCATATTTAGTTGGTAAAGATATTTCAAACTATGCTACTTATGGTCGTAATTTAGGGTTGTCTTTTCAAATCATAGATGATATTTTAGATATAACTCAAGATTCTAAAACACTTGGAAAACCAGCATTGAATGACTTTGTAGAGGGTAAATGTACTTTACCATATATATATCTTTATAAAGAGTTAGATGATAACGATAAAGAGCGATTAAAATCACATCACCTTAAAAAGTTAGACGATGTAGAATCTTTATGGATAAAGAAAAAGATGAAAGAGTTTAAAACAGTTGAGAAATCTTTTGAATTAGCGAAAAAGCTATCAAATGAAGCTATGCTTGCAGTAGAGGGTGATACAGAACTTGTAAGTATTTTAGAAACCATGATAAAAAGAAGTTACTAATGCATTACCTAAATATAAGTTTTTCATATAAAAATTCAGACCTAGAAGTTAGAGAAAAACTAACATATCCAAATGATAAAAGTGTAAAAGCTTGTTTAGCTAAGTTAAATAGATCTGATGATATTAACGAAAGCATCCTTATCTCTACTTGCAATAGAATGGAGATATTTTCTAGTTGTGGCGATATTGAAAAAGCAAAAAAGCATATTTTTGAGATGCTAAGTCAAAGAGCTGGTTTAACACTTAGTGAACTTGAAAGTCGTGCAGATGTTTATGATGATAGTAGTGCTATTTATCATATATTTAAAGTAGCTTCTTCACTTGATTCTATGGTTATCGGTGAAACACAAATTGCTGGGCAGTTAAAAGATGCTTTTAGATTTTCTTACGATAAAGGTTTTTGTGATAAAAAGATAGCAAGAGCTATAAGAAGTGCTTTTAAATGTGCAGCAAAAGTTAGAAATGCTACAGATATATCTTCAAAACCAGTTTCAGTGGCAAGTGTAGCAGTTTCAAAGTTAAAGTTAGTTTTAGATGATTTAAAAGATAAAAAAACACTTATCATAGGTGTTGGTGAGATGAGTGAAATAACGGCAAAACACATGCTTTCTAATGGTGCTGATGTTTACATAATGAATAGAACAAAACAAAAGGCAGAAACACTTGCTAAGGAGTGTGGTGCTAAAGTTATAGAGTATGGACAACTAGATAATGCCGTTAATGATTTTGAAATTATCTTTACAGCTACTTCATCAAATCTACCAATTATAACAAATGATATTATAGAAAAATGTGATTTTAACAGATACTGGTTTGATTTGGCAGTACCTAGAGATATAATCTGTTCAGATGATAAAAATGTAAACCTTTATACGGTGGATGATTTAACATCCATAGTAGATGAAAACAAATCTCTTAGAGAAAATGAAGCTAGAAAAGCACATGGTGTGGTTGGTCGTAGTGTGGTTGAGTTCTTCGAGTGGTTAGATACTTTAAATGTAGAACCTATGATAAAAGAGATATATCAAAAAGCTTATAAAGTAGCAGGGATAGAATCAAAAAGAGCAATAGAAAAAGGTTTTATACCAAAAGAGTATGAAGCAGAAGCTAGAAAAATGGCTGAACAAACTTTAAAAAGATTTTTGCACGATATGACAACAAAAATGAGAAGTACATCAAATGAACCAAAATCTGATACAATCTCAGGTATGATGCAATTACTTTCAAATAGTGAAAAAGATGAAATTCCAGATAAATATAAAAAATATATAATTCCAAAAGGAGATAGACAAAATGAGAAGAAGTAGAGCATTTATACCAACAACAAAAGAAGTTCCATCAGATGCAACTCTACCGAGTCATCAGTTTTTAATCCGTGGTGGGTTTATAAATCAACAAGGTGCAGGGCTTTATAACTACCTTCCTCTTGGAAAGATTGTTTTAGAAAAGATTCGTGCTATAGTAAAAGAGGAACTTGATAATGCTGGTTGTAATGAAGTGCAACTAAGTTTTGTAACACCTATGAGTTTGTGGGATAGAAGTGGTAGAGCTGATAGTATGGGTAAAGAGATGCTTCGCATCAAAGATAGACATACAAATGAGTTTGTACTAAGTCCTACAAATGAAGAAGCTATGGTTGAACTTGTAAAAAATAGAGTTACAAGCTACAAAGATTTACCACTAAATTTGTACCAAATCAACACAAAATTTCGTGATGAAGCTAGACCTAGATATGGGCTTTTAAGAGGTCGTGAGTTTCTTATGAAAGATGGTTACTCTTTTCATGCAACAAAAGAAGATATGGTTAGAGAGTTTGACCTTATGGAGGAGACTTATAAAAAAATCTTTACAAGACTAGGGCTTGATTTTAGAGTGGTTCAGGCTGATAGTGGTGCTATAGGTGGAACAGGTAGTAAAGAGTTTCATGTTCTAGCAGATAGTGGTGAAGATACTTTAGTTGTTTGTGAGAGTTGTGATTATGGTGCTAACATAGAGACTATTTTTGAGAGTGAAGAGAAAATAGATGCTTTAAATGAAAAGTCTTATGAAGAGTTACAATCACAAAACATAGAAGAAAAATGTTCTTGTGGTGCTTCACTTAGTTTTAAAAAGGGTATAGAAGTTGGGCATATTTTCCAACTAGGAGATAGATACTCTTCAAAACTAGAAGCTCATTTCAATGATGAAAATGGTCGTGCAAAACCTTTTGAGATGGCAACTTTTGGTATAGGTGTAAGTAGGCTTATAGCATCTGTTATAGAGCAAAACCATGATGAATATGGTTGTATCTGGACAAAATCAACAGCACCATATATGGTAAATATAATGGTTTCAAATATAAAAGATGAAACACAAGCTACACTTGGAGAAGAGTTATACCTTAAACTTTTAGGTGAAGATGTAGAGGTTATACTTGACGATAGAAAAGAGAGATTTGGCTTTAAGATGAAAGATGCTGAACTTATAGGTTTTCCATATACTGTTATCATAGGTAAAGAGTTAGCTAATGGTTTAGTTCAGATTTATGATAGAAAGACTAAAGAGAAAACATCAGTAAATGTTGGTGAGATTTATGAAAAGATTATGGAACTTATCTAAATGCAGTACTTTCTAGTATATCTTTTTTTAGAAGTATTAATCTCTGTTAATATCTCATCTTCAATAGGTGGGCTTAGTACCTTTTTTGAGATACTTTTAAGTGCATTTGTTGGTATATCTATACTTGTAAACTTTAGAAAAACATTAGTTGAAAATATGACGGCAGTTTCTTATAATTGTATAGATTTAAATGAGTTTCAAAGATTAAATCTATTTACTTTGATAGGTGCTATTTTACTTATAATACCTGGATTTTTAACAGACATCATAGGTGCATTGATGCAGTTTAGTGCTGTTACGAGTATGTTTGTTAATCGTTATAATGTAAAATCAAACAGATGTAATACTGACTTTACACAACAAGACAATAAAAAGGATTCAGATGTTATCGATGTTGAGATTATCACTCACGACACTACTTCTAAGTAGTACACTTTTTGCATCTTCACAGGATGCTGATTTAAAAGAGTTTTTGACAAATAAGTTTAAAAATAATCCAAGAATTTTGGATCTAACAGTTGATATAGTAGATAAAAATTTAGTTAAAAGTTTAGAGGCAAAAGATGCTAAAAACAACTGGTATGCTTATGTTTTGAAAGTAAAAGCTAAAGTTAAGACTAAAGGTAAAAAGCAAGATTTAACACAAAAAATGATTTGGTTTTCAAATGGAACTATTATCACTCAAGATTTTATAGATATGGATACTGGAGATAGTTTAAAAGATGATTACCCATCATTTGAAGATGAATACTACAAAAAAGAAAATCTTATATATGGTAATGCAGATGCTAAACATAAAGTTGCTATATTTTCAGACCCATTATGTCCATTTTGTAAAAGATTTGTACCAAAAGCTATAAAAGAGATGAAAAAGCAACCTGAAAAATTTGCGATATACTACTTTCATTTTCCACTTGCATTATTGCATCCTGCATCACCGACACTTACAAAAGCTGCTATAGTCGCTGAGGAACAAGGTGTAAAAGATGTAGTTTTAAAACTATATACAGTTAAAATCGATTACAAAGAAACAGATGTTAAAAAGATACTAAAAGCTTTTAACAAAACTATGAAAACAGATATAACTCCAAAAGATTTAGAATCAAAAGAGGTTAAAATGCAAGTTAAGTTAGATGAAAAAATTGCAGATGATGCTATGGTGGGTGGAACTCCTACAATATTTTTTGATGGAAAGTTAGATAAAAGTAAGAAAAAATACAAAGAGGTTAAATAAAATGAAAAAGATAACAATAGCAACAAGAGTTTCAGACTTAGCACTTTGGCAAGCTTACCACATAAAAGATAGAATTGAGAAAAGTTACCCTGAGATAGAGGTAGTTTTAAATAAAATTGTAAGTAATGGTGATAAGATTTTAGATAAACCACTAGCTCTTATAGGTGGAAAAGGTCATTTTACAAAAGAACTCGAAGATGCGATGCTTGCTGGTGAAGCAGATATAGCAGTTCATAGTTTAAAAGATGTACCAACTTATATACCTGATGGTTTAGAGTTAGTTTCTATCACAACTAGGCAAGACCAAAGTGATGTTTTTTTATCTCATAAGTTCGCATCATTAGATGAACTTCCAAAAGGTGCAGTAGTTGGTACTACAAGTCTAAGAAGACGGATGCAACTACTTCAAAAAAGACCAGACTTAAAAGTAAAAGATTTACGGGGAAATGTAAACACAAGACTTAGAAAACTCTCAGAAGGTCAATACGATGCTATCATACTAGCTTTTATAGGTTTAGATAGACTAGACCTACTAAAAGATATACCATATACTGAAAAGTTATCGCTAGATATGATGATACCACCTATGGGTCAAGCATCTTTAGGTATAGAGATAGTACAAGGCAATGAAAAGCTAAGAGAGATAGCACTAAGTGTAAACGATAACAATACATTTGTTTGTACTAAAATAGAGAGAGATTTTATAAGTAAGATAGGTGCAGGATGTTCTGCTCCAGTTGCTTGTAATGCTGTTATAGATGGTAGTGAAATAACTTTTAGAACGATGATAGGCTTTCCAGATGGAACAAATGTGATGCAAGAAAAAATCGTGCTTGATGTAAAAGAAAGTGAAAACTTAGGTTTTGAGATGGCTAAAAAGATGATAGATAACGGTGCTTTAGAACTACTACAAAAAGCTGAAAAAGTAGCATTTAAAGATGAGATGCCACAAAGGCTTTAAGGCAAATTTTTTTAAATCTCTATAAAAGAAAGTTAAGATATAAACTCTTTAAAATAGTGTTTTATCAAACTCTCTTTTTCCTCTTTTTTTATCTTATTTGTAACAGTCTTTAATCTAGTAGCGAATATATACTTTTCTATAAGATTTAATCTTTCTAGTTTTTTATAGATATTTAGTATAAATTCATTACTCTCTTTTTCAATTTTAAAACTCTTATTTATGTATGTAAGATGCAAATTTTCTATATTTTTCAAATCTTTTAAATCTAAATTTAAAGAAAAAATATACTCCACCTCTTTATACTCAAACAACTCTATATCTTTAGCTGTTTTTATATAACTTTCTAGCAAGATATTTACTTCTCTGTATTTTTCGTATTGGTCGTCGGAATTTAATAAATATTCATATAATTTTGGTTTAGTAGTTTTCCAATTATGTAAAGTCCCTCTAGTAACTTCAAATTTTTCTGTAATCTCTTTTATAGTATTCATATCTAATAATTATCCAATATTGTAATTTTTTATTCTACACATCAAATAATTAGACACTTTTTGAAACACAACTATGAATAATGTTTAATAATTGAATGTATATAAGTTAATAGAGAGTAATATGTTTAATATACAATTATTGAACATTAAAAATAGATTTATTTTATTTTTTGTTCAATTATTGAGGATTTTATATTTTATGAACATATTAGAATTAGAACAAAATTTACAAAACTTAACAGAAAATCTATCAAAACAAGATTTTATATTTGATTTTCTTGCATCTTATGGAGTTTCCAAATCAACCATAAGCAGACTTAGAAAAAAAAGTGATCTGAATACTTTAGATACAGATGGCGAATTGGTAGTAAAAACTAAAAAAATCTTTTTTAAGATAATCGAAGATGCAACAACTTTTAAAACAGATAGTTTACTAACTTTAAAAAAAGGGATGCGATTTATAATCGTAACAGATTTTAAAACCATTTGACCCAGCTTGTGGTAGTGGAAACTTTCTTATCATAGCCTACAAAGAGCTTAGAAAACTAGAGATGAAAATCTTTCAAAGTGCTGGTATGTTAAATATGTCAGATATAAAGTTAAGCAACTTCTACGGTATAGAGTTAGATGACTTCGCCCACGAGGTAGCCATACTCTCACTATGGTTAGCACAACACCAAATGAACATAGAGTTTAAAAAAACTTTTGGTGATTGTACTCCTACTCTTCTTGTTGGTTTTACAAAGGAAAACAATACATTAAAAATAATAATTCTAAATATGCTTTTGTTACAACAAATTCAACTAATCAAGGTGAACAAGTCTCAATGCTATGGAGACATATTTTAAAGGATGATATAGAGATATTTTTTGCCTTTAAATCTTTTAAATGGAAAAATAATGCTAAAGCAAATGCAGGTGTTATAGTTTCTATAATTGGCTTAAGAAATCAAAGTAATCAAAAAAAATATCTATATCAAGATAACTTAAAAAAAGAAGTAAAAAATATAAATGCTTACCTTTTAGATAGTAATAATATATTTATACAAAAAAAGACAAAACAAATTTCAAATTTATCTGAAATGGTATTTGGAAGTATGCCTAATGATGGAGGTAATTTAATATTAACAACTGAAAAAAAATAAATTAATAAACGAATATCCTGAAAGTAAGATTTTTATAAAAGGTTTTATGGGTGGTAGAGAATTTTTAAATGAAATTGATATAACTAGATGGTGTTTATTTATATCTGATGATTTATTGATTGAAGCAAATAAAATTAACTATATCAAAGATAGAATTGATAAAGTTATACCAAACCCTATTAAAATTTATAGAATGAATAGTTCGAGAGAAGCAACAAAAAAATTAGCATTAAAACCACATAAATTTGGAGAACTTAGATATAAAAATACAAAGTCAATGATTATACCAGCTACAACATCTGAAAGAAGAAAATATATACCAATAGGTTTTTATGAAATAAAAAAGAATATTGTTATTTCAAATTCTGCACAAGCTATCTATAATGCTGAATATTGGATATTTGGAGTGATTCATTCTTATATACATAATGTATGGGTTAAATCAGTCGGTGGATATTTAGGTACAAGTATAAGATATTCAACTATACTTTGTTACAACACTTTCCCATTCCCAAAAATAACCCAAACTCAAAAAAACAAGATAGAAGAGTTAGTCCATATCATCTTAGATGAAAGAGATAAAAACTACACAAAAACTATGGCAGAACTATATGACCCAAAAAAGATGCCAGAGGGACTAAAAACAGCACACCATAACTTAGACCTCTACATAGAGAGTTGTTACAGAGATAAACCATTTGAAAATGATGAAGAAAGACTTGAATATCTTTTTAAGTTGTATGAAAAGATGGTTAAAGAGGAAAAATAAAAAGGGAGACAAGGGAAAAA
>Ga0256842_1001178_pt1 | contig 21575 bp, 21 predicted proteins | sample 4559240metaG_FD_185973 | JGI IMG/M metagenome (GOLD analysis project Ga0256842, IMG submission 185973) | Hydrothermal vent microbial communities from Guaymas Basin, Mexico - 4559-240 | ecosystem: Environmental > Aquatic > Marine > Hydrothermal vents | place: Mexico: Guaymas Basin | collected... | reverse complement strand
TATTCTTAATAATTATCTAAAGCTCCAGAAAGAAAACAGAATGTTAAGGGAGGCAATGAAAGTATGCCAATAAAAGCTGAAATTAAAAGAATTCTTCCTGATTTAATTGTTTTTGGTGTGCTTTTCATAACTTACTTTACTGGTTTTTATAAACATTTTGAACCACCTGTGCAGTTAGTATCTCTTAAAATGCTTTTAGTTTCTATGGGTTTTGTGCATTGTCATATGATTAGGAAAATTGCATTTGGAAAGGTGGACTGGGATGAGAAGAGTTTTACCCCTAAGAAACTCCTTATTATTGTGCTTTATGCTGTGTTTATTTACGCTTATGCCCAGGGTGGATAATTTTGCTTTTGCCTCCGTTTTAAAAAGATGCAGGAAGCTTATCCAGCCCATAAGGCGTGCCCATGTTTTTTATTTCGGACTTGACTTTCCATATTGGTATTCAGTAGCTCTCAGGCTGAGGTAGAAAGTGCCTGCAGGCATCGTGTAAGAAGCCTTGACGGAATAGGCTCGGTTGGATTTGCCCAGATTACCTGGAAGTGGTGGAAAGAGCGACTCCAGAGGGCAGGAATTCCTGAAATAGCAAGCATTAATAACCACGCAAAAGCTCAAGCTTATATACTCTATACTGAATGGAAACAATGCTGGTGTAAAAGGCTTTTTGAAGCTTATCAACGCTATAATGGAGGTTCCTGGGTAACAAAAGAGCTTAAAAGAGCAAAGAGTTGCTCCTGGGAAGCTGGATACAAAGCATGCAGAAGAAAAAAGGTGTGTGTTTGGAGAACAAAAAGCGGCTGTAGGCAATGGCGTAGTGCTTGTGATATTAATTACGAGTATAGCCAAAAGATCTTTTCAAAAGCCCAAAAATACCGTAAAAGTTCAGATAATAATAGGTTCCCATTCTGGTAATAAACTTTTTACCTTTTGCAAACTTGTCTAAAGTTATGTTGCAACGCAAATTATACAAATTTAAGCAATTTCCCCAAACTCTGATTTTTTCTGTATTCCGTAAAATCCCATTAAGTCCCATTTAGTCCCGTTATTTGCAACTTTGTCTAAACTTATCCTGCAATTTTTCTCATTAATGTTGCAATTTTTCTTATTTTGACTTTCAATGAACATTAAGGGAGGGATGCGCCAGGGAGGATTTGAACCCCCGACCTTTGGATTCGTAGTCCAACGCTCTATCCTACTGAGCTACTGGCGCATGGACAATTTTTTATGTGATAATAGAAATTCTGTCAAGAAAATCTACAAACCTGGGACATAATATTGCATAACATTTACACTAAGTTGATTAATTTTGTAATAGATTTTTATGTCCTTAATGTGACTTGCTTTTTGGTGGAAAAAAAACTATTTTTGTTTAAAAAATATTTAAAGAATGTATATGGGATTGTTTAGAGTAATTTTTCAAAATCTTATTTTTATTCCAGGTGTTGTGCTTTGTACTGTTATTTGTAGTGTGTTGGTCGTAATTGTTAGGATTTTTTCAAAAAAAATCCGTATATTAAAGAAGATAGAATACCTATGGGCCAAGTCTATTTGCTTTGCATCAGGAATAGATCTTGTTGTAGATTCAGTTCCTTTAGATACTAAAAAGTGTTATGTATTTATTTCAAACCATATGTCCCATCTGGATACACCGATTATAATGAGTATATTAAAGGATTTCTCTCCCAGGTTTATAGCTAAAGATTCTCTCTTTAAGATTCCAATATTTGGACAGGGAATGAGGGCTGCGGGACATCTTTCCCTTCACAAAAAAGAGCCTTTAAAGGCAATGAAGGAATTAAATAAGGCCATAGAGACATTAAAACAGGGAGAATCCGTCCTTTTGTTTCCTGAAGGTACAAGGAATACATATGAAGATAAGTTGCTGGATTTTAAGATTGGCGCATTTATTATAGCTATAAAGATGGGTTTGGAGATGGTGCCAATAGTTATATATGGCACAGGAAAATGCCTTCCTAAAGGTTCAATTTTTGTGAGACCAGGTAAGGTTTATGTAAAAATATTTGATCCAGTTCCTTGGGCTCTTCAGTATAACTTGAAAAGAAGGGAAGAGTTAAAGGAATTAACATATGATTTTATGCAAAAGAAGTTTTTGGAGCTTAAAGAATGGGTGAGCAAAGAGACAAAGTGACAATATATCCTATAGGAGGTCTTGGAGAGATAGGGCTTAATTGTCTGTATATAGAGACCAATGATACTGGAATATTGATAGATTGTGGCCTTATGTTTCCAGATACATTCCATTATGGGGTGGATGTTGTTATACCAAGGTTAGATTTTATTGTTTCAAAAAAAGATAAATTAAAGGCAATTATTTTAACTCATGGACATGAAGACCATATTGGGGCCATCCCCTGGCTTTTACGAGATATAAATGTTCCTATTTATGGTTCACAATTTACCTTGGCCCTGGTGGAGAACAAGGTAAGGGATTTAGGTATATCTAATTATAAGGAGTTGGTATTAAATAGAGTAGTTCCAAGAGATAAAATAACAATTGGTGATATTAAGGTCACCTTTTTTGAGGTGTGTCATTCAATAATTCAAGGTTATGCATTAGGAATTGAAACACCTGTGGGCAAGATAGTACACTCAGGAGATTTTAAGATCGATAGAAATCCTCTAGGTGGACATAAGACTGATCTGGAGGGAATAAAGGAATTTTCAAAAAATGGGGTTATGCTCCTTATGTCTGATTCAACTAATGTGGAATTGGATGGCTTTGCACTTACAGAGCGTGAGGTAAAGGCCACATTGGAATGTATATTTAAAGAGTCTCAGGGAAGAATATTGATCACACTTTTTTCAAGTCATATCCAGAGAATCCAAGAGATATTTGACTTAACAAAAAAACTAAATCGCAAAATGGCTGTTTCTGGTCATAGCTTAGAATCAAATATTGAAATTGCAAGAAAGCTTGGGGTTTTAAAAATAGATGATGAGTATTTATGTTCGGTTGAGGATCTTCACAAATTAAAGGATAATGAGATTGTATTGTTAGTTACAGGATCCCAGGGAGAACCCATGTCTGCTTTAACCCGTCTTGCTGAAGGGACCCATAGGCAGCTAAGAATCCATGAAGGAGATACAGTGATCATGTCCTCTAGGTTTATCCCTGGAAACACCAAGGCAATAACCTCTGTTATAAATAAACTCTATAAGCTTGGTGCAGAGGTATTGTATGAAAAGGTCCAGGAGGTCCATGCATCTGGTCATGCGCATAGAGAGGAATTAAGATTAATGTTGGAAACTGTGAAACCAAAGTTTTTTATCCCAATTCATGGTGAATATAGACATCTTGTTAAACATAGAAAAGTAGCGATTGAGGCAGGGGTTGCGCCTGAAAGGGCATTGGTTATAGAAGATGGAACTCCCATTACATTTTTTAAAGATGGAATTAGATTTGAAGAAGCATTTCCAGCAAATGTGATTTTGGTTGATGGAAAAGGAGTGGGTGATGTTGGCACTACAATTTTAAAAGAGAGGCAACTTCTTGCTGATGAAGGGCTGGTGATAGTGGTATTGGTTCTGAATAATAAAACAGGAGAAATAGTAATGGGACCAAAGATTCAGTCAAAGGGTTTTATATTTGAGCAAGAATATTTTCATATTATAGAAGAAGCTGAAAATATTGTTAAAGAAATTTTTGAGAAGTCTGGCAAGATTTCAAAGTCTAATCTTAAAAAAAAGATAAAGAATTCTTTGAGAAAATATTTCAGGAGGACGCTGGAGAGGGATCCAGTGGTCATTCCACTAATAATTGGGGTTTAGATAGAGAAAAATTAAATTTAAGAGGAGTTAACATGAAATTGATTAGAGCATTTTATAAAGACCGCGCTTTTTATGGGGCATTATCAACACAGGAAGTCTATCCTTTAGATAAAGAATTGCGTAGTCATGGTTCAATCCCTCTAAAGGAACTTCAGCTTCTGCCTCTGGTTTCTCCTACAAAAATTATATGTGTTGGATTGAATTATAAGTCCCATGCAATGGAACTTAATATGGAGATACCTGATGAGCCCGTTATTTTTTTGAAACCCCCCTCTTCAATAATAAGCACAGGAGAAAATATTGTTTATCCCAAGATGTCAAAATGTGTTCATTATGAAGGTGAACTTGCAGTTATAATTGGAAAACAGGGAAAAGATATATCTGTAAAAGACGCTCCAGATTATATCTTTGGTTTTAGTTGTGCCAATGATGTTACAGCAAGGGATCTTCAAAAAAAAGATGGGCAATGGACCAGAGCAAAGAGCTTTGACACTTTTTGTCCTCTTGGCCCCTGGATAGAGACAGATTTTAGGGAAATGGATGATCTTTCTGTAAAAACTATAGTGAATGGAGAGGTAAAACAAGAGGGCCGTACTTCTGATATGATAGTTACCCCTTATGAGCTGGTTAGTTTTATCTCCTCTATTATGACACTTATGCCTGGAGATGTTATATTGACAGGGACTCCTCCAGGGGTTGGAGAACTAAAGCCTGGTGACGAGGTGCATGTGGAAATAGAGGGACTGGGAACTTTGATTAACAAGGTAGTGGAAGAATAAGAAAATTTTTATCTTGCAAAGATCTTTTTTTTGCCTTAAACACTTTTTCTCTTGTTTTTAAATCACACACCTGGGGATGAGCTTTGGGTCCCACTACTTTTTGTGGGGTGCGGCGTTCCAGGTGGAGGAAAAAACCCAAAGGAGGTATTATGCCTAGAATTACTATGAAGGAGATGCTTGAAGCAGGGGTTCATTTTGGACACCAAACCAGGCGCTGGAACCCCAAGATGAAACCCTTTATTTTTGGTTCCAGAAAGGGTATCCACATTATTGACCTGCAAAAGACCATTCCTCTTTTTGACAGGGCCTATGAATTTATCTCAGATGTTGTGGCAAATGGTGGAAAGGTACTTTTTGTGGGGACCAAAAGGCAGGCACAGGATATTGTCAAAGAAGAGGCTGAGCGTTGTGGCATGTTCTATGTTGTGCATCGTTGGCTTGGGGGAACCTTGACCAACTTTAAGACAATCAAACAACGTATTGAAAAGATGAAAGAACTAGAGAAGATGTTTGAGGATGGATCTATAAAGAAGTTTCCCAAAAAAGAGATCATAAGAATGGAGAGGATGTTGACAAAGTTAAGAAGGGCCCTTGGTGGTATTCGAGACATGGAAGAATATCCTCAAGCAGGGTTTATTGTGGATCCCCACAAAGAAGAAAATGCAGTAAGAGAATTTAATAAACTCGGTATTCCTGTAGTGGCTATTACAGATACAAATTGTGATCCAGATGTCATTGATTATATAATCCCTGGTAATGATGATGCAATCAGGGCAATAAAGCTTTTTACATCTAGGATAGCAGATGCATGTCTAGAAGGACAGGCTAGAAGAAAAGAGCAGGAAGCACAAGAAGAAAAAGAGAAAATGGAGCAAGGAGAGGAGAGTGGAGAAGAACCACAGGTAGAGGAGATGAAAGAAAATAAGGAGGTAGAAGATGAAAATAACAGCTAGTATGGTAAAAGAGTTGAGGGAAAAAACTGGGGCTGGAATGATGGATTGTAAAAAGGCCCTAGAAGAGTGTGGTGGTGATGAAGAAAAGGCTATAGCATGGTTAAGAGAAAAAGGGATTGCAAAGGCACAAAAACGTGCTGGTAAGACCGCTGCTGAGGGAATTATTGGTTCATATATTCACATGAATGGAAAGATTGGTGTTTTAGTTGAAATAAATTGTGAAACTGATTTTGTGGCAAAAAATGAAAAATTTCAGGAATTCGCCAAAAATATTGCAATGCAGATAGCAGCATCTAGTCCAAAATATATATCCCCAGAAGATATTCCTGAAGATGTATTGGAAAAGGAAAAGGAAATTTATGCAAACCAGTGCAAGGCAGAAGGTAAGCCAGAACATATAATTCCGAAGATTGTGGAAGGAAAGCTCAAAAAGTTTTATCAAGAAGTGTGTCTTTTGCATCAGCCCTATATAAGGGATGATTCCCTTACAATTCAAGATCTGTTAAATGAGCTTGTTGCTGTTTTAGGAGAAAAAATAGTTATTCGCAGGTTTGTGCGATTTGAAGTAGGAGAAAAACTTGATTAGTTTTTAAATTTAAGGGCCGTAAGGCCCTTTTTTTTTTGTCAAAAAAAGGAGCAGTTATGTGTGGTTTGAAATATAAAAGAATACTTTTAAAATTAAGTGGTGAAGCCTTGGCTGGTCCAGTAAAGTTTGGTATTGACATAACCACAATTGACAATATTTCTAAAGATATAGTTGAAGTTTCCAACATGGGTGTTGAAATAGCCATGGTGGTGGGAGGAGGAAATATATTTAGGGGAGTATCTTCTTCAGCAAAAGGAATGGATAGGTCTCAAGCAGATTATATGGGGATGTTGGCCACAGTGATGAATGGGCTCGCTCTTCAGGATAGGCTTGAAAAATTAGGGGTGCCAACAAGGGTCATGAGCGCAATTAAGATGCAGGAGGTTGCAGAGCCTTATATTAGGAGAAGGGCAATCAGGCACCTGGAAAAAAAGAGGATTGTTATCTGTGTAGCGGGTACAGGGAGTCCCTATTTTACTACTGATACAGCTGCAGCCTTGCGTGCTATGGAATTAAAGGCTGATGTCCTTTTAAAGGCAACTAGAGTGGATGGGGTTTATGACAAAGATCCTGAGAAATCAGAATCTGCTAAAAAATTTTCTGAAATCACATATATTGATGTGTTAAACAAAGGCCTCAAAGTTATGGATTTCACAGCTATATCTTTATGTATGGACAATTCACTACCTATTGTGGTATTCAATCTCCTTAAGCCACACAATATAAAGAGGGTAGTATTAGGTGAAAGTGTGGGGACACTGGTTAAAGGAGGTGCATAATGGATAAGGTCTTAAAAGATGGCGAGAAAAAAATGCAAAAGGCATTGGAAAAGTTAACCAAAGATTTTAATAAATTAAGAACAGGAAGGGCCTCCACATCATTGGTTGAGGACATTTTGATTGATTATTATAATACACCAACTCCATTAAAACAACTTGCCTCAATTTCAATTCCAGATAGTCGTACAATAGCGATCCAGCCATGGGATAGAAATGCCTTGAGTGATATTGAAAAAGGAATTATGAAATCTGATCTTGGGCTCACTCCTGTAAATGATGGAAAGATGATTAGAATAAATATCCCACCTCTAACTGAAGATAGGAGAAAAGAACTTGTGAAGGTTGCAAAAAAATATACTGAAGAGGCAAAGATAGCTATTAGGAATATAAGAAGAGAATGTAATGAGGCCTTAAAAAAGATGAAGAATAATAAAGAAATTACAGAAGATGATATGTATAAAGGCCAGGAGGACGTTCAAAAGTTGACAGATAAATACATTGAAAAGGCAGAAAAACTCTTTGAGGAAAAAGAAAAGGAGATAATGGAGATTTAACAGGTATGGATAACCAAAAAAAAGATCCGCCCATTGTCCACCTAGCGATCATTATGGATGGAAATGGGCGGTGGGCACAGAAAAGGGGGCTTCCACGATATGAAGGGCACAGGGCAGGGACCAAGACTGCAAAAAAGATAGTTGAGGCATGCAGGAAGCGAAATATCAAATATTTTACCTTATATACGTTTTCAAAAGAAAATTGGAAAAGGCCAAAAGATGAGGTAAATTTTTTATTTGATCTTTTGGTCAAGTTTTTTAATAAAGAATATAAATCATTAGTGGAGCAATCTATAAAATTAAACATATTAGGAGATATTTCAAAGCTCCCTTTTGCAGCAAGGCGTGCCATTGAATTTACTATAAAAAAGACTGCCAATTGTTCTGATATGGTCTTAAATCTAGCCTTAAATTATTCTGGAAGAGAAGAAATAGTTAGGGCTTGCAGAGAAATTATAAAACAGGGCATCTCACCTGAGGAATTAACAGAAGAATCTTTTAAGAGATTTTTATATACAAAGGATCAACCTGATCCTGATCTCATAATCAGAACCAGTGGTGAGCTAAGGTTAAGTAATTATCTTTTATATCAAGCAGCCTATTCTGAACTATACTTTACCCCTGTTCTCTGGCCAGATTTTAATGAACAGGAGTTAGATAAGGCAATTGAGGATTATTTAAAAAGAGAGAGACGGTTTGGTGGATTAGAATGAGCAATCATTTAAAAAGGATATTAACAGGCATAATCCTGATTTTAATAGTGGGATCCATCCTTTTGTGGGGGGCAACTATCCATCTGCAATTTCTTATATTTGTGGTTAGTGGTGTTGCACTCTGGGAATTTTTATCTCTCTTTTTTGAGAAGTCATTTTTTTTAAAGACATTTGCCATTTTTCTCTCTATTCCAATCATATTTAATAATTTTTTGCCTCTTTCTCTTATCCATATTTTGATTATTTATTTTTGGTTAATAAATCTTATTTTTTTATTTATTTTTGGCCTATCTGACAAAAATAGAAGCTGGCAAGATTTCCAATTAATATTTCTTGGGCTCATCTACATCCCTTTAGTTCTTCAGTTTTTTAAGGATATCCCTTTTAAAGAAATATGTTATATTATGGGAATTGCCGTTTTTTCAGATACCTGTGCCTATTATTCGGGAACAATGTGGGGGAAAAAGAAACTCTGGCCAAAGGTAAGTCCTAAAAAGTCATGGGTTGGAGCCTTTGGCAGTTTGGCAGGTGCTTTAATATTTTCTATTTTATATGGATCTTTTGCATTTTCTATGAAATGGTATTTACCCATTTTTTTGGCAATAGTCTTAAATTTAGGTGCTCAATTGGGTGATCTGTTTGAATCTGCATTAAAGAGATATTTAAATGTAAAAGATTCTGGTGGAATACTTCCAGGACATGGAGGAATTTTAGATAGGATTGATAGTTTGCTCTTTGTTTGTGCCATCTATCTCATCATCAAAAACTTTATTACTATTTAAACAAAAAAGGACTATAGATTCCATGGAATATATATCCTCATTGGACAGAGCAACTGAATTGCCTGAAAAAAGGGTGATATCTATTTTGGGATGTACTGGCTCAATAGGAGTCACCACTTTAAAAGTGATTTCAAAGAATAGGGATAAGTTTGTAGTAGAGGCACTTGGTGGGGGAGAAAATTACACACGACTCATTGAACAGGCAACTATTTTTAGACCTAAATTTATCTGTGTTAAAAAAAAGAAGTTAGTGGACGAGATAAAAAAGGGACTTTCCTTTGATTACAGGCCTGAGATTTTGTGGGGTGTTGAGGGGTATAAGTTAATTGCAACATTGGAACAGGCCCATATTGTGGTGATGGCGCAAAGTGGTGCTGCTGGTCTGAATCCAACTATCTCTGCCATAAAAAAGGGCAAAGTTGTTGCTTTGGCTAATAAAGAATCTCTGGTGCTGGCTGGTCCTATTATCAAGAAATTATGCAGGGAAACAAATGCATCTATTTTGCCTATAGATTCAGAACACAATGCAATATTTCAGATATTGTGGGGACAGGGTTTTAAGGATGTTGAAAGGATAATCTTAACAGCTTCTGGTGGTCCATTTTTTGGTAAAGATATTGATTTTTGTAAAAAGGTAACTCCTCATATTGCCTTAAAACATCCCAACTGGTCCATGGGACCAAAGATCACTATTGATTCAGCCACACTTATGAATAAGGGGCTTGAAGTAATTGAGGCACATTATCTTTATGGGATTTCTCTGGATAAGATTGATGTAGTTATACACAGAGAAAGTGTTATACATTCAATGGTAGAGTTTTTAGATGGTTCAATATTTGCCCAGATGAGTGCCCCTGCAATGGAATTTCCCATTGCTTTTTGTCTTGGTTTTCCCAAAAGGATAATAGGTAGTAATAAGAGGCTTGATTTTACAAAAATAAAAAATCTTACGTTTTTTGCTCCAGATCACAATACATTTCCTTTGCTTTCCTTGGCAATAGATGCCTTAAAAAAGGGACAAAGTTATGTTATTGCTCTAAATGCTTCAAATGAGGTAGCTGTGGATGCTTTTTTAAATAAAGAGATAGGCTTTTTAGATATTGTGAATATAAATAAGGCTGTGGTCAAAAATCATCGTGCTCGGATAATTAATACCATAGAGGATATTACAGCAGTGGATAGTGAGACAAGAGAGATAGCCAAAAAAATAATTGAGGAGATCAAAAGCTGATGGACATTGTTGCTGTTATATGTGTCTTGGGACTTCTTATACTTTTCCATGAACTAGGCCATTTTCTGGTGGCGAAGTTCTTTGGCATAGGAGTTAAAACCTTTTCTCTTGGTTTCGGAAATAGATTAGTTGGCATAAGATATGGTAAAACAGAATATAGGATCTCTCTAATTCCTCTAGGTGGTTATGTAAAGTTTTTTGGGGAAGAAGAGGGGGATGATGATCCTAGATTTTCAGATGAAGAGGATTTTTCCAAAAGACCTCCATACCAGAGAATGCTGGTGGTGATGGCAGGTCCAGTCTTTAATGTGCTTCTTGCCTGGATATTATATTTTTTTATTTTCATGAATGTTGGCCAACAAGTGTTGAGCACAAAGATTGGAGATGTGGTTGAAAATTCACCTGCACAAATAGCAGGCCTTAAAAAAGGTGATGAAATTGTATCAATAAATGGAAAAAAGACTAAGTATTGGCACGACATAGTTGAAATTATTACCACTACAAAGGACTATCCCCTGGCTGTGGAAGTAAAAAGGGGGGAAGAGTTTATAATATTTGAAATAACTCCTAAGATGGAAAAGGTTAAAAATATATTTGGTGAAGAGATTGAAGTGCCAAAACTGGGTATTGTTGCCTCTAATGAGTGGAGACACATAAATCTCTCACCATTTAAGTCCCTTACAGAGTCCTTCAAACAAACATGGATTATCACAAAACTTACCTTTGAAGGTATTATAAAGCTTATTGAACGGGTGATTCCACCTGAAACAGTGGGTGGTCCAATAATGATTGCCCAACTGGTATCTAAAGAGGCAAAGGCTGGTTTTTGGGAACTTCTTGCCCTTACAGCGCTTATAAGTATTAACTTAGGAATCTTGAATCTGTTGCCAATTCCAGTATTGGATGGGGGACACATATTCTTTTATTTATTAGAGATGATAATGCGCAGACCATTAAGTCCTAATGTTAGGGAAGTGGCTACTAAAATTGGACTTGCAATTTTAATCTTTATTATGATTTTTGCAGTCTATAATGATATCAATCGTATGATAATACCAAGATAGACATTTGATATGGGATATATCCTTTGTTTAAATTCAGCAGAAGATGTTATTCAGGTTGCTATATGTGAAAATAACAAATTATTAGTTGGCATGGAGGCCTTGTCTAAGAAAAAGGGTGTGGTGTTGTTACCTAAAATGGTCAAGCAGTGCCTAGAAGTGGCAAAATTGGATGTGAGTAATATAGAGAGAATTTCCGTTGTAGTGGGACCAGGATCTTTCACAGGAATCAGGATAGCTATATCGTATGCTACAGGACTGGCTTATGGTTTAAATCTGTCCCTGGGAGCTATCAATTATTTGGCCTTGTTGGCCCAAAATGCCTTTTTTGCAGTCCAGGGAGAGGTATATGTTTTAACTTCTGCTAAGATTAATATGGTCAATATGCAAGGATTTTCTGGCCCATTGCCATTTAAACATATTACAGATCCCGTGGCAATACCATTAAATAAAATAGATAAAATAGTTCCCCAAAATGCATACGTACTGGGAAGTGGAGTTAGAAACTATTTAGATCTTTTTGAAAAACAAAGGATATTAGATCCATTTTTTGATAAACCGTCTCTTGAATCTTTGGCTTTACTATCATCTCAATGTGAATATTCGCCAAATCCCCCAACCCCCCTTTACCTCCGTGCTTCAGATGCTGAGGAAAATCTCCCTAATATTTTGAAAAAGCGTGGTTTAAAATAATGAGTTATTCTTTTTATGGTTTAGTGGCTGGAGAGTGTTATCCTGGATAATGGGGTTTGAAAATACCTTATATGAACTTTTAAAAGAGTTCTTTCATTCCAGTTTACTTTACCATGGTTGCCCCTTTGATGATAAATAGATGAAAGAAAATTATAAACTTCACAATTGCACTATTGACGTCTGGTTACAATTTTATTTAATCTTGATAGAAAGTCATTAGTATGGAAGGAGGAAAAATTAAGTTGGGTCAGCTAATGTCTAGAACAAGGAAAAAGAGGAAGGAAGGATCAGAAAAAATACTAGATTTTAAAATCTTGGCAGAATATTCACCACTCGCCATATATTTGATTAGCTCTGATGGATATTTTGAGTATGTAAACAAAAAGATGTGTGAGGTGTCAGGATATACGAAGGATGAATTATTACGAATTAAGTTTACTAAACTTATTCATCCTGATTATAAGGGCTTTGTCGTAGAACAACTAAAGAAAAGATTTTCGAAAGAGGATGCACTTCCTTCCTATGAATTCAAGGCTGTTACAAAAAATGGTGAGGAGAAATTTTTTCAAGGATTTTTTATTCTAATTGAAGTGAACAATCAAAAGTATGTCCTTGGGCAGCTTTTAGATATAACTGAAAGAAAAATAATAGAAAAAGAGCTTGAAAGGAGGGAGGCATCATATAGAACAATCTTAGAAGCATCCAATCTTGGCTATTTTGAGGTGGATCTGGCTGGAAATTTTACATATGTAAATAACAGTTTGGCAAAGATTTTTGGTCTTCCTAAAGAAAAACTAATTGGCATGAACAATAGAGAATATTCTTCACCAGAGGAGGCAAAGAAGGTTTTTGAAATATTTAATAGGGTTTATAGAGAAGAAGTTCCTAATACGTTTTTTGAATGGAAAATTAGGTCATTAGGTACTGGGGAAGTGTGCTACATAGAGACCTCAGTGGATCTTATATATAATGAAAAAGGTGAGAAGATAGGGTTTAGGGGGATAGTGAGGGATGTAACTGAAGAGAAAAAGGCAAAACAGGAGTTAGCTCAAAAAGAGGCTTATTATAGGGCTATTTTTGAAGGCGCTGGTGCTGCACTTTTTGTCTATGATGAAAAGACTATAATTCAAGAAGTAAACAGAAGATTTGAGGAAATTACAGGATATGCAAAAAATCAGGTTGAAGGAAAGATGAGTTGGACACAACTTATTAGTGACAAAGATTTAATTGTCATGCTAACATTTCAAGAAAAAAGAAAAAAGGATCCAACATCTGTTCCAACACAATATGAGTTTAGATTCATAGATAAAATGGGTAGAGAAAGATGGGGTTTTGCCACTATAACATTACTTCCTGATAAAAAAGGTATTATGTCATTTTTAGATATAACAGAGAGAAAACATATGGAAGAAAGATTAAGATTCATCAGTTTTCATGATCCTTTAACAAATTTATATAACAGACTTTATTTTGATGAAGAACTAAATCGCCTAAGGAATACAAGAGATTTACCCATCGCAATAATTGTCATTGACCTTGATGGGCTTAAGTTCATAAATGACAATTTTGGCCATAAGGCAGGAGACAATTATATTAAGGATGCCGCAGTGGTTTTAAAAAACTCTTTAAGAAAATCAGATGTGATAGCTAGGATAGGAGGAGATGAATTTGCCATTGTTTTGACTAACACATCAGAAGAAAATGTTAAAAAGGTTATGGAAAGGATAAGAAAAAAAATTGATGAGTTTAATAAGACAAGTGGCAAATTTCCTATTAGTTTATCCATGGGGTATGCAATTGCCACTGAAGAACCAGTAGACATTGATAGTTTGTTAATAGAAGCTGATCACGCAATGTATGAAGATAAACAAAGAAAAAAGATAAAGCGGGGAGAGTGTTATGCATGAAGTAAGGTTGGGTTTTAAGATAAAAGACTATCTTACAGGGAAAGAGATCGATGCCACCACATATGAGGATTTTAGGCAGGAAATTGCACGGGTTATGGTGGAGGAAAAAGGATATCCCAAACAAAATATTCAATCAAAGGCAAGGATAGAGCTTGAAATTGAGGGTAATAAAATTGTTAGATATGTGGATTTTGTAGTGCTCTTTGACAACAGGCCATTTATGGTGGTTACTTTTTGTGCTGGTGAGGTAGAGACATATGTGAGAGAGAGTATATCCATGGCAAGGCTTATAGATAATGGTCCTGCAAGATTTTCTTTAGTAACAGATACACAGAAATTTATATTACTTTATGCAAAAGATGGAGAAATAATAAAGAGCGGGCCTTTTTCTCAATTTCCCACCTGGAATGAGATCACAGCACTTAAAGATAAATATCCCCATTTTGAGTATCCTCTGGATAAGCGGCCTAAGGAAAAACGCATATTATATGCATTATCTGCCTTAAGCTGTGAATGCAGAGATTCTTGCCAATTATAACATGTTCCATACCTTTTATAGACGGATACAGGTAAGAGATTGAAGAGAACACCCTGAACCTTTGTCTCACTTCTTTTTGACTTTTTAAAAAGTATAGATTATCAATTAACTCCTTCATAGGCTTGGTTAAAGGTTTTTTTGAGATATTTTATAAACCAAATAAAGTGTGCAAAAGAGGATATGATTAAAAGATTAAAGGGTTTTTCAGATTTATTTCCACCAGAAGTGGATAAATATCTGTTGATAGAACGCATGGCAAGAGAGGTCTTTCCCTTATATAACTTTAAGGAAGTGAGGATCCCAATCTTAGAGAAAACTGAACTTTTTGCCCGTTCCATAGGAGATGCAACTGATGTTGTGCAAAAGGAGATGTTTTCTTTTGAAGATAAAAAGGGCAGGGTGCTTTCTTTAAGACCTGAAGCCACTGCAGGGGTAGTGAGGGCCTATATTGAAAACAAGATCTATGCAAAAGAGTCAATTTCTAAGTTTTTTACCATAGGCCCAATGTTTAGGTATGAAAGGCCTCAAAAAGGAAGACAAAGGCAGTTTCATCAGGTTAATGTGGAGGTATTTGGAAGTTCGTCTCCTTTTATTGATAGTGAGATAATCTGTATGCTCATGCACTTTTTGGAAAGACTTAACATTAACGATGTTGTTTTAGAGATAAACTCTTTAGGGTGTAGTAGTTGCAGAAGGGAATATCAAAAGGCATTAAAGGATTTTTTGGACAGGCTTGATGAGCGTGAGCTGTGTGATGATTGTAGAGTAAGAAGGGAGAAAAATCCATTAAGGGTATTAGACTGTAAGTCTCCAAATTGTCAGAGATTATATGAGTCAGCACCCACTATTTTAGATTTTATATGTGAGGATTGTAAGAAACATTTTTCAAGTGTGCAAAATACATTAAAAAAACAAAATATAGATTTTGTTATAAACAAAAGACTGGTTAGAGGGCTTGATTATTATCAGAGAACCACTTTTGAGGTAGTGGCAAAGGGCATAGGTGCTCAATCTGCCATTGCTGGAGGAGGCCGATATGACGGCCTTGTTAAGCTTTTGGGAGGCCCAGATGTTCCAGGCATGGGCTTTGCCTGTGGTATGGAGAGGTTGGTTCAATTAATATCTTTTGAAAAACAGGACAAATTAGACTGTTATATAGCTCCGTTAGTGGAACATGCCTTAGATATTGCATTTGAGATTTCTTTTAAATTACGTGAAAAACAGCTTAGATCAGAATGCTTATATGACGTAAAAAGTCCAAAGGCACATCTTAGGTATGCACACAAGATAGGGGCCAATTTTGCCTTCCTGATTGGAGAAGAAGAATTAAAAAATAGAACAATCACAGTAAAAAATTTAAGCACTGGAAATCAATCCCATGTTTTGATTGACGATATCTTAAATGGAAATTTTACCTTTTTGAAATAAAGAAAATATTGGGACACAAGGAGTTTTTTATGGAGCAGGAGTTAAAAAAGATAGAGACAGAAGAAGAGATTGCCTTGGCAGAAAAAAAGGCAAGAAAAATATTATCTACCTTAGGTGGATGGAAAAGGACCCATTCATGTGGAGAACTCACTGCCAAAAATCTTGGGGAAGATGTGTGTTTAATGGGGTGGGTGCAATACAGAAGGGATCATGGTGGTCTTATATTTATAGATTTACGAGATAGGGAAGGATTGACGCAGGTAGTTTTCTCTCCTGAATATAATCAAAAGGCCCATGAAGAGGCACATGTACTTAGGCCAGAATATGTACTCGCAGTCAAGGGCACAGTGAGAAGGCGGCCTGAGGGTATGGAAAATCCCAAACTTGTCACTGGAGAAATAGAGGTAGTTGTCACTGAATGGAAGCTTTTAAATATCTCCAAAACACCACCTTTTTTGATTGAAGATAGGATAGAGGTGAGTGAAAATTTAAGATTAAAGTATAGATACTTAGATTTTAGGAGAAATAAGTTAAAACAAAATATTATTTTTAGACACAAGGCTGCTCAATGTGTGAGAAATTTTTTGAATGCAAATGGCTTTTTGGAAATCGAGACCCCATTTTTAACAAAATCCACCCCTGAAGGTGCGAGAGATTTCTTGGTTCCAAGCAGGTTACATCAAGGAAAGTTTTTTGCTTTACCACAAAGTCCACAGCTTTTTAAGCAGCTTTTAATGATAGGGGGATTTGATAGATATTATCAGATAGTGAAGTGCTTTAGAGATGAAGATTTGCGCGCCGATAGACAGCCAGAATTTACACAGATAGATATGGAGATGTCCTTTGTGGAAGAAGAAGATGTGATGTCTATTTCTGAAAAAATGATTCAGACACTAGTAAAGGAACTTTTAGACATTGATGTTAAAATTCCTTTTCCAAGGATGAGTTATGACGAGGCACTGGACAAATATGGTCTTGATAAGCCTGACACTAGATTTGAGCTTTATCTGCAGGACATTACTGATATAGTTAGAGGATCTAATTTTCAGGTATTTTCAAAGGCACCAATAGTTAAGGCCTTGAAGGTCCCTGGTGGTGGGGAGTTATCTAGAAAAGAGATTGATGATTACACTGAATATGTAAAGGTGTTTGGAGCGCAAGGTCTTGCATGGATAAAGATAAAGGAAAATGAGTGGCAATCTCCAATTGTAAAATTTATGAGTGATGAAGAAAAGCAAAAGATTGCTGAAAGATTAGATATAAAGCCTGGGGATATAATCTTTTTCCAGGCAGCAAGCAAAGAGGTGGTAAATGATTCCTTGGGCAATTTACGGGTCAAGCTTGGGGAGAGATTTAATTTAATAGACAAAAATAAATTAAACTTTGTATGGATTGTGGATTTTCCTTTATTTCAGTATAATGAAGAAGAAAAGAGATGGGAGGCATGTCACCATCCATTTACTTCTCCTCAAGATAAATACCTTGATCTGGCAGATATAGAAAACGCAAGGGCAAGGGCCTATGATTTGGTATTTAATGGAAATGAGATTGGTGGTGGATCAATTCGTATTCACTCATATGATGTTCAAATGAAAATGTTTGAAGCCCTGGGTATTGGAAAAGAGGAGGCAGAGGATAAATTTGGATTTCTTTTAAATGCATTAAAATATGGTGCTCCACCACATGGAGGGATTGCCTTTGGGTTTGATAGATTGATTATGCTCCTTTTGGGTGTTAAAAGCATTAGAGAAGTAATACCATTTCCAAAGACTCAAAAGGGAGCATGTCTTTTAGCTGACGCTCCATCTTATGTTGATAAAAAACAATTAAGAGAGCTTGGCATAAAGGTGCGTGAAACAAAAAATGAATAATTTTAAAGAGGCTAGAGATGGCAATTAGAAACATAGTCTGTTATCCTGATCCGTTGCTTAGAAAAAAGTGTGAAGAGATAACAGCCATTGATGATGAGATTAAGAGGCTAGGGGAAGATATGCTAGACACCATGTATGAAAAGAAAGGGATAGGACTAGCTGCTCCTCAAGTGGGAGTTATTAAGAGGCTTATTACAGTTGATATCTCTGGTCCTGAAAAAAGAGAAAATCCCTTTGTGATGGTAAATCCTGAGATAGTTGAGAAAAAAGGAGAAACTGAAGGTGAGGAAGGTTGCCTTAGTTTACCTGGATTTAAGGGTAAGGTAAAACGGGCAGCAGCTGTTAAGGTTAGATATTTAGATCTAGATGGTGAAGAACACCTTGTAGATGCAGATGAGTTGTTTGCCATTTGTCTCCAACATGAGATAGACCATTTGGATGGAAAACTCATTATAGATTATGCTGGGAGGTTAAAGAAAAAGATGTATGAGAACAAATTAAAAAAATTACAAAAACATAGAGCAAGATGAGGCTAGTGTTTTTTGGCAGTCCAGAATTTGCAGCATACATATTGGAAAAATTAATTTCTTGGAAAGAATCTCAAGTAGTGGGGGTGGTAACACAGCCTGACAAAGGGGTAGGGCGGGGGAGAAAGATCAGACCTACTCCAGTTAAGCAGGTGGCTCTAGCACATAATATAGATATTTTACAGCCAGATAGTTTAAAGTCTAAAGAGATTGAAGAGATCTTAAAAAGTTATAAAGCAGATCTTTTTGTAGTAGTTGCCTATGGTCTAATTATTCCCAAAAATATTATTGAAATACCTCCTTTTGGTATAATCAATGTCCATGCCTCTTTGCTTCCAAAATATAGGGGAGCTGCTCCTATCCAGTGGGCGATCTTAAATGGAGAGAGTGTTACTGGTGTGACCATTATGGAGTTAGATGAAGGCATGGACACAGGTCCAATCCTTATGCAAAGGCCAATTGCAATTAAGATAGATGACACTGCATCAGACCTACATGATAAGATTAAGAAACATGGGGCGTGGCTTTTAAGAAGGGCCATAAAAAAGATAAAAAACAATGAAGTAGTAAAGATCCCTCAAGACAATACTCTTGCCTCATATGCCCCAAAATTGACCAAAGAAATGGGATTGATAGATTTTAATGACAAGGCTGAAAATATTCACAATAAAGTCAGAGCACTTTATCCATGGCCAATGGCTTTTTTTAATTTTAAAACCCAAAAAGGGGATATTCAGGTCCAGATTTTTCCTGGAAAGATCGGGGAAAAAGTAAAAGATTTACCCCCTGGCAAAATAATAGGTGTAAAAGATGGTTATCTTGAGGTAGCTTGTATAGACAAAAGTTATCTTATTCCAAAACTAAAACCACAGTCTTCTAAGGTGTTAAGCGCAAGTGCATTTGCTTGTGGTTATTTGAAAAAGTAATAATTTTTTATGAAAAAAGAGGCAGAACAAAAGATTCCATCTGGAAAAAAAATAATTTTTATATCGTTGCTCCTTTTGACATCACTCTTTATAATTGCCTTTTTTGTATTTTTTTGGATAGTCCCAGTAGTGGGCCTTTCAAATATCCATCCTTTAGCCCCATTAATTTTAGGTATTATTGTATTGGCCATTATATCACTTGTGGCATGGGGATCATTTTCTCTTGTCTTAAACATCCTTTTAAAAAGGCCTCTGTTTTTTTCTAATAAAATTAGAGGCATAACAATAAAATTCTTTTTTCCATTGATGACCCTTGTAGGTGAAATCTTAGGTATTTCTAAAGAAAAGGTAAGGTCATCCTTTATTTGTGTAAATAATGAGATGGTGTTGAATGAAAAACACAATTATAAACCAGAAGAGGTATTAATCCTTCTTCCCCATTGCCTTCAAAATAGCAGATGTAATGTAAGGCTTACATATAATATTGAAAATTGTAAGAGGTGTTGGCGTTGCCCTGTGGGTCACTTACTAAATTTGCGAGATGAATTTTGTGTTAAGATGGCAATAGCAACTGGAGGTACAATAGCAAGGAGGATTGTTGTAGAAAACGAACCCAAATTGATTATTGCGGTAGCATGTGAACGTGATTTGTCCTCAGGTATTCAAGATACCTATCCTATCCCTGTTTTTGGCATATTAAATATAAGACCATACGGCCCTTGTGTAGATACTTTAGTATCCTTAGACAAGATAATATGGACATTGAATAGATTCATATAAGGTCAATATAAATGAAACCTCTAAAAGACCTCTCGAGTAGAGAACTTAGTATCAAGGTGATAAAAGAGATAGAAAATGGCCGAGCCTTACAGGAGACATTGGATCACTATCTTAATAAAAATAAATTAAATTCTAGTGACAAGGCCTTAGCAACAAATCTAGTATATGGATATTTTCGTTTAAAAAACAGATTGTTGTTTGTATTGAAAAATAGGATAAGGCAATTTAAAAAGCTTCCAAATAGATTTTTGCACCCAATGTGCTTAGCTGTATATGAAATTTTATACCTGGACAGGATCCCAGATTATGCTACAGTTAATTTTTATGTGGAATATATAAAGAAAAATGTAGATAAAAAATTAGTTGGTCTTTCAAATGGAGTGTTGAGAAATATCTGCAGAGAAAAAAATTCTTATCTTCATAAGGATTTTTATAAAAATAATACAAAAAATGAAATAGAATTTTTTGAGGTCTATTATTCTATTCCACAGAAGATCTTAGAGCTTCTCTTGAATCAATATACAATTAAGCAAGCAAGATGCTTTTTGGAAAAGTCCATTGATAGACCATATATTGGTATTAGAATTAATAAAAAATTAGTTGAAGCAGTTAAGTTAATAGAAAATCTAGAATTAGAGAAAAAATATATATTAAAGCATGAAACAAGAATATATGGGTTTGATCAATTTGAAGATGTAGATAAATTAGAACAAAGGGGAATCTTAAGTAAAAAATCATTTGAATCACAAATAATCTTGCAACAAATAAAATGCTTTGTTAAAGAACCTATATGGGACATTTGTGCAGGCATTGGAGGTAAACTTACATACTTTTTAGAAGAAGATATATGTGATATATGGGCAAGTGATGTTGATTTTAAAAAACTAATTTATTTAAAAAAAGAACTTTTGAGGTTAAAATTGAAAGAAATTTTAGTATTTTTGGCAGATGGAACTAAAAACTTTCCTTTAAAAAAAGCACCTAATACAATAATACTTGATGTTCCATGCACAGGCTTTGGTGTATTATCTAGAAGACCTGATATAAAATATAGATTTAATGAAAAAAGATTAAAAGATCTTCTGCAAATTCAAAAAAGACTCCTTGAAAATAGTATTGAATTTTTACCAGCAGGTGGTATTTTGGTATACATTACTTGCACGTGGAATAAAATGGAAAATGGAGATATGATAGAGGGTATACTTGGAAAATATGACTATTTAAATTTGTTAAAAGAGATTGATTTTGATTTTTGCTCTAAATATAGAGAATTTTTTTACTGTGCAGTGTTAAAGAAACAATGAGTTAAATGGATAAAACTTGTGCAATATAAAAAAGTGCTCCCCTTATTATTGTGGGGATAAATGGGACATGCTGGTAATGCACATTTATCTTTTCAAATATAAGATGCGTATTTGCTCAAAATATACTTTCTCCCTCTCCTTATCTGCTGTAGATGAACACACTATTCAGAAAGTATGTGGGTAATGTTTCTATCTTCCTTTGCTGATTTAGAGAAATTTTCTCCTATCTCCAAATTTCGGAGGGTCGCCTCAATTGATATAATTTCTAATTACCATTTTTCTTTAGAAAGAATTTTAGCCAGTTCTTTAGAATATTGGTCTAAATGGCTTACAATTGAAGGAGAACAAATAATATTTTCTGCTTTAGGGTATGT
>Ga0256842_1001177_pt1 | contig 21575 bp, 35 predicted proteins | sample 4559240metaG_FD_185973 | JGI IMG/M metagenome (GOLD analysis project Ga0256842, IMG submission 185973) | Hydrothermal vent microbial communities from Guaymas Basin, Mexico - 4559-240 | ecosystem: Environmental > Aquatic > Marine > Hydrothermal vents | place: Mexico: Guaymas Basin | collected... | reverse complement strand
ATCAACCCAATAAGAAATAATGGTGCGGGGGTGCCCGAGCCTGGTCAAAGGGGTCGGGCTCAGGACCCGATGGCGTAGGCCTGCGTGGGTTCAAATCCCACCCCCCGCACCATGAACTTAGCTTCTTTTCGAGAAAGTTAACTACTTCCTCGGCAAGGCCCTTAGTTATTCGCTTAATGTCCCGCTTAGTGATCCTGTAGTTAACCTGGCCCTCAAGCCTATAGATCTGATAGATACGGACAATCTCTTCCAAAGACCCAATATACTTAGTAACAACTTTCCCATCCAACCTATACTGCTCATAAACATAAAGACGGTCCTTAACACGCTTAACAACAAGAGTCATCCTCAAAACCTGACCCATGTCCTCACCCCAATAATATTGAGGCGACCAGATAAAGGTGTTAGGTAAACTTTCATGATAAAACACTACCTAACACCACGTAGAAACCCATACAGAAAACAAACCCACAAGACCCCCTCACAAGAATTCGCTTCTCTCCTACTGGGGTGGTTTTGGAACATGAGCTGGGATAGTTATGACTATGAAGAATACATCTCAGGCCTACACGGAATAATGCAGACCCTGGTAAGAGCAGCACGTATAGATAAGAAAATGATGAAAGATGACTTCAGCAGAGTCTTCGGAGAAGAACTAGGCAGATGGATGATACACGTCAATGTAAAACCAGACGACCACAGAATATTCATACTATCAAGATGGATATTAGGAGAGACAATAAAAGCCTACCTAAGAGGCCGTTACAAAGGAAAACTAGTGATCCCACCACAAGCAAAGGTCCTCATGATGGAGCTAGGAGTAAAGAACCGCTTCGACTACATGAACCTACCAAGAGCAGTTAGCGAATTCGAGAAAGCAATGAAAATAATGCAGAGAAGGGTAGAGAGATGAAGAAGATAACAATACCTGAATCATTTATCTACGCACTACTCTCGGGATCCAGCAGTAATGGATACAGGATAAGGAGAACCACAAGCTTCAAAGTCTTCGAGGAATACCTGATCCCGCCCAAAGACAAGCTAGCAAGGGGCTTTGTAGACCTGAAACCCGTCACTGTCATAGGGTTTATGAGCATGGGTAAATCAGTATTCGCAGCCCACATTGCTAGAAAAGTCAAACAAAGGATCAAAAAGAAATTCGATGAAGAAGTATTTTCCGTAATGGGGAAATCAATAGTTGATGTAGTCCAGTTCCTAAGAGACAATAAGGACCTATACCAGGACCGAAAAGCCCTATTCTTGTTCATAGATGATGTACTATACCAGGGATTATCGGGGGAGAAATCCAAAGCCAAAAGCGAAGCAGAAAAATACTACAGCGATATACGTCATAAATTTGAGGATCTAGGATTCAACAACGGGATACTATACATAGGATTCGCAGGCCAACGACTAAAACTAATACCACCATTCTTCCGCAACTCACCAATGCTAATATTCAAACCACTACTCGCAAACGACAAATACGAAAGAAAAACCATACTAGAAGCATTAGAGCACGATGATGCAAGGCTAAGCAAGACCTTGGCCCAGTTAAGCCTAGGGATACTAGAAACAGCAGCCAAAATCATATACACAAAATGGGACGACCAAGTAAAAAGCATAACCATTGTAAAACCTGGATGGGACTACCCATTCATCTATGTACAAGATAGTGCACCAAACCCCCGACACGTATTCGACGTAAACGTTCCATTCAACTACTCAGGCATATACGGAGAACAAGACGAAGAAGAAATAGAGCAGCAAATGACCCGAGAAGCAAAGAAACTATTAATGAAATACGTTATAGCAGGAGTAAAAATAGGAATGATCCTCAGAGAATACGGGATCGGTAGAATAACTGTTCTACTAGCTAAGCAGATACTGAGAAAAGCCCTAGGAATAGGATTCATAAATGAACTATTAAACGAAGAACTAATAGAACAAGCCTACGAAACAATAAACAAGAAAGAACTACAACAAATAATAGACACAAGAACACCAAGAGCCGTAATCCTAGAACACCACTTCTAAATTCCTAGAACAATCCAAACACAATAGAAAAACACTATACATAATATAAGAATAATAGGAAAAAGGAACAAGTACAAAGATCATATAATGCTATGAAACCCTGTTCCAAAACCCATACAAAGTATTATCCTATTATATAATATAATAAGAAAACCAGACATGAGAGGGGCTGTCGTCCTCGCTTACTCGTTATCATGTTGAATAGGGTGTTAGGTGGAAAGATAAGGTCCAAGCCTACCTAACACTTCGCTCCTAGACATAACGGGGATATATATTGTATGGCAAGATGTATGACGAGAGATACTATGTATTCAACAACTGGATCAAATACCTTGTTCACTCAACAATACACCCAGTCCTGGACCTATCCAACAATATATCCAACATACTAATAGATGCCGTAAACAAATACATGACAATACTCTACCAACAATACCCCACAGATATAATAAAAGGAATAACCATAACACAAACAATCATCATACAAATAGAAAACCATAAAAAACACAAAAGAAACCAAGCTTGAGAGGGGCTGCGGATCACACACTTTCACACATCTATTAAACGAGGTGTTAGGTAGAAAAACAGACTGGAAACCTACCTAACACCCTAGGAAAAACCTATGGTAAAAGAGAGGGGTGAGGACTCCCCTTTCATGTTAGACGTCGATAATTGTTATGACTTTGCCTGTTTTTACGGGATCTCCGACAAAGAATCCTAGGTATGATGGGTCTAAGGGATCTGCTTTTGTAACGTCCCATGTTGCTTCGGCTATATAGTATTGTTTACCGTTGTAATTGATGTACTTGTAGCTGTTTCTACCGTATTTGAATAAGTCATCTGGTGGTTTAGGTAGATTAACCCCTACTTGAACATGCAGTCCATTATCCAGTTTCTCTATGATAAGGACAGCGTCTATGCCTGCTGCTTCCAGGAAAGTAGCTAGCAGGATTGATAAACAATCACAATCCCCCACCCCCTCAACAAGCGTTTCAACAGGATATTTAGAATAAGTAGTTTCCATGTATTTTAGTTGATGAACTATTTGCAGTACAAGATTAACAAAGAACTCTACATCACCGTCAGCATATATTACCAATAATTTTTCTGAAATCTTCTTAAACACAGGTTTCGATTCTTTAACTATGTTTTTAACATAGGTAACAAGTTCTGGATCTATAACGTATTCACCAGTAACAGGATTATATTTAAGAGCCATCTTCATATGCTTCTTATACAGCCTATAATCTATGTACGCTTTCCCAGGATAACCCAGATGAATACATGTTTCTTTAATAACCCTTGGATTCCTATAGTCTTTAAGCCTGAAACCCCTATAATAATACGTCTCATTAAGCTTATTCAACTCATCAAAAATACTCTTATAACGAGACAGTTGAGACTCAAGCACCTTAACCCTAGAGCTATTCCCATTCAACCATACAATATACTTATTGATCTGTCTCTCCAAATCACTAATAGTACTCATTAACTGACGGTTCTGAGACTCAAGATTAGAAGCATAACGCTTCCACTCCTCAACATCACTCTTCAACCTATTATTCTCAGAAACAAGAGAATCAACCCTACTCTTCAAAGAGACATACGATGTATAAACACTATAGAAACCATAAGAAACAAGAACAAGCAATATTAACAAAACAGCTGAAAGAACAGCAGCTTTTCCCATATAATCACCCGCAGAAGTGTTAGGTATAGTTTCAGAATAGATTTCTACCTAACACCAAACATATAAAACCTACCACAAAAACCCGAAGAACCCCCTCACAAGAAAACATAAAAACCACGAAACACTTTCACCGATCCCCCAGACCCTTCTGTATAAAAACATTAAACCATGTAAATGGAAAAGACTTGGTAATACGAATTAGGATTTACGGGGCGAGATTAATTGCCTTGCAAAGAGTCTGAACTAATAGCATTACTTGAAATCATAGAAGAAGAAGTATTTGAGAACACTAAAACGCTTGACGAAGCTATTCAGAAATGGAAAAAGCTAAAGGCACATATTAAGGAAATAGGCCTACAAGGAGTAAGAAGGGAACTTATGATCTAAGGAGTTCTTCGATCTGTTTGACTAATTCGGCGAGTTTTTTACCTTTCTCCGTGAGATGCAATCTAACTTTTCTACCATCGAGTCTTTCTTCTATAAGCCCATTGTCTCTGAGCCAATCAACAATGTCCTTAACTGTCTGAGCACCAAGCTTTAGTTTGTCTCTAAGTTCGACCCTGGAGTAAGGATATTCGTATAATGCAAGGATCACTTCTTCTACTTTGCTTGATACACTACAAAGCTTCCCCAATTTTGTGTCCCCAGTCTGACTATATACCTTATTTCATATAACTAATTTTCTATTAGAGTTTTGCATATAACTTTTGACAAAATCCGAGAAGAAAACTAGTTAACTTTTTGTCTCTTAATTAATAAACATGTATAATAACATTATAATATGTAATATAACTAATTTTCTACCGAGAAATTGTCTTAACCAAAAAGTTAACAAAATTTCCACAGATAACCAGTTATATAACTAATACCCAATAGGTGTTTTGTCACCATATAACTAGTCTCTAATAGAAGTTTTGCAAGCTAACTAGTTTCTAATAGAAATTTTGCTAAACTAGTTCTTCTTAGAAGAATGTTCTTCTTATAGTTCTTCTCAAGCAGAAGATCGGGGAAGAATAAGGTTCTTCTCTTTTCTAAGTTCTTCTCTCCTCTTATTAATTCCATATATGTTATAAAGAATATCGAGCAAGCGATCGACGGGGTATTCCCTGACGCTACGGATCTGCCTGTATTCGTCGACTACGTCTTCTAGGCCTAGCAGTTTTCCTGTTAATAATATAATGTATTCTATGAATTTCTTTGGATAAGAATATATCATTCCCCTTGATTTTTCGAAACCTCGGCTTTCAAGCAGGTTTATTGCTCTCTTCGTTAGATAATACACTATGTCATATGTTATTGCTTCGTAAAGCTTTTCGTCCGTTAATGCCTTTATTATTGCTCTATCCTTCATCTTCTTGTATAGAAGCTTGATTATTTCATAGGCTCCAGCTCTGAATTTCGGGGCTATAAAGTATATGAAATAATGAGTATCGCCTTTTTCTTCGAACAAGTATTTTTTCAAGGCCTTTACTCGCTGGATCAAGTGTTGTTTAGTAACTGGTTTCCTGTCATAGAAAATTGTTAATAGAATTATGATTTTCTCATTGTAACTATTCTTACGTGGTGATGGGATCTCTGCCTGTATAATGTGTGTATTCATGTATCCTGTATAGTTCGATTTCTTCGATATCATTTTAGGCTTGTGTATGTAAAATCTTGAACTAATCATTGGCTCATTATGGTCATAGATGATCGAGGGTGCCCCCGTATAAATATAATAAGTACTAACGAATACCTTGAGAAGCCTGGCTGCAACTCTGTTAAAACTATTCATTAGCTCATATTTTTTATCCATAATTCTCAGACCTCAGACGTCTGAGTAAATATTATATTTCTATGGCTTATAAATTTTGTCAAATGTCAGACTTTAGACAACTTTTATAAACCCCTGACGTCAGATATTAGACTTGGGTGAAAAGAATGTCGCAACTCAAACTTGGTGAAAAACGTTACACAATTCGTCTCCCCCCGATCCTGGTAGAAGTGATCCAAGAACTCAAAAAGAGATATGGCTTCAAAACCGAGAGCGAAGTCATCAGACACCTAATTCGTGAAAAAGGAAAAGAACTAGGGATCATTGAGGGGTGATCTTGTTATGGAGATTAAAGAGATTGAGATTGGCGGTGTATGGACTATTGGTAATTATGAGAATGTCAAGTTAGCGATCCGTTATTCTGTTGAAAATGAGGGAGAATTAGCAGCTATAACTGATATTCTCGGCAGGTTATCCAGGATAGTTTGGGCCTTACGGAAAATCAATGATGAGCTTAATGAAAACCGTGAAGTCATTAAGTCTATTAGCAGGAGACTAGGGGATCTGAGGGAGAGAAAAGAGAAATGCATAGCCGAGTTCAGGGAGAAGGTGAACGAGATAATAGAGAAGTACAAGGATATCCTGAAGCCTGAAGTTATTGAGGAAATCAACAAGCTAGTAGGACAAGGAGAATATAATGTATGCCTGGAAAAACTAACCCATATCGCAGAGTGCGAACGATTACCTAACTGCAGCTATTATATTAATGAATACGAGGGTGCTGTGAAAAACATCAATTCTCTAAAAGAAGAAAACAACAAGCTACTAGAGCTTAAGAACAAGATCCATGAAGCGTTGAAGAACAACGACATAGAAACAGCATACAAGCTATCAATAAACTACCTAGCAACCAAGAAAAGAACATACGAAGAATGGTGATCCCTATGGATGGCCTTCTTCGTGATCTTATGGAAGCTGAAAGGCTTAGGTTATCGTTTAGGCCTGAGAGTCTTAGTGATGTTATTTATGCGTGGAATCTTCAGGACTTCTTGAAATATGCTGATGGCGATTGTCCAACTGAATACTGTGTTGGAGTAAGTGAGCTCATCTATTGTAGTAACAAGTACTGGCTTAGGCGTAAGTATCCTGAATTGGTAATCGGGGAGAATCTCTATGCTGCCTGGTCCTCGTTTGGTAGGTTGATTCATAGTGGTGTGCAGCAACTACTTAAAGATCTTGGTTTTGTGGTTGAGAAAGAAGTATCTAGGGTAATGGATGTTAATGGCCTCAAGGTTACTGTGAAGGGGAGATTGGATGGTATTGGTTATTGGAAGGATAAGTTAACGGTGGTTGAGATAAAGAGCAGTAGATCTGATAATGAGCTTCCTAGAGAGCAGCATATTCTGCAGCTCAGGATCTATATGAACTTGGCGGGGGCTAAGCAGGGGATACTCTTATATATTACTCCTGATCGCTTAACGGAGTATAGCTTTGATACAGCATTGAGCGATCATGAACTGAAGATCCTTGTCGAGGAGACTATCGAAAACAAGAAACATCCTCGCTACTCCTGGGAGTGTCAGTATTGTCAATTCAACATGATGTGCCCCTGGAAACAAACCAATAACAACAAGTTCTATAGGAAGGGGTGATCCCTATGGGTAATGCCTATGATTATTCTATTATCCTGAATCAGGATAAACCAGTTGATTATACTAAGCTTGAAGAGTTGATGTTTGAGTTCAAGAAGTTGGCACAGATGCGTGGTTGTAGGATAACGAATTATTTGAATATTGTGGGTTATCTCTTCGACCTAGAGATCAAGTGTGATGATGATCATCGGAAAATAATCGTAAAGGTGGTTGAGTAAATGGCTCTTCTCTCCAGTCTTAAACCTTCAGAATTCAGAGTATTGCTGTTGATTAACGAGTATCTCCAAGTGAATCGTAAGCGTGGTTTCACGTATAGGGGTCTTAGGGCTTATTGGAGCATGAAGAAGATCTATAAAGACAACAATGATCCAGCTAGGGAATGGCACACAGTAGAGAGAACTATTCGCAGACTAGCAGAACGTGGTTTTTTGGAACGCAAGTTCTACAAGAAAGGACGTTCCAAGTACGTGGTCTTTTTTCCTTCTCCATTGTTCTGGGAGTTGATGGAAGAGCGTGAGGGGTTGATACATGGCTAGGCCTCAGGCTGCTGAGATTCGTGTTGAGGATCTTAGTGATGAGGAATTGGTTAAACTAGCTGTGCATGTTTTGAGGGAGCTTAGCAGCAGGGTTTCAGGTGCTCTCCATTATCTCGATATGTATAAGAATTGCTCTGTTGAATTGACGTGGGTTAGGAACAAGGTTGGTAGACACTACTATTATTATTACTTGAAATGCAGGGATGGCCGTCCCAAGAGTGTTTATCTTGGTAATAAGCATAAGTTGATGGCTAAGATTCAGCGGATCAAGAGTATTAGATCTGAGCTGAGAATTGCACATAGGATATATAGGCTAATCAATGAGCTAAGCGTCTGGATAACTCATCTCAACTATATTCTACCCCTCATAAGGACTATTGAGGAGCAGGTGAAGGAGTAATGAAAATGGTATGTGTGAAAATGCCTGAGGAAATGGTTGAGCAGATAGACGAGTATCTTGACAAGCACCCCGAATTTAGTGGTAGAAGCGAGGTAATCAGAGCAGCCATTAGAGAATACCTTATGAAGCATGTTAAGCAGCCCCAACAAGACACATCATTCTATGAAGAAACCGTAGTGGTGATAGCATGAAGGAGAAGGAGAAGAAGCCTGCTCGTTACTATGTTAATATAAAAGAAATTGATGGAACGACCGAGATCTGGTGTAGCGAGGAATCGCTTGAGAAAGTTATGAAGATCATAGAGATGAAAAAGAACGAGGGGCTTCTCAAACAAGCAAAGATCTACAAGTATGAAGGAAGAAAAAGAGTCCTAAAACAGGTGATCCAGTGATGCAGGGTTTAGATATATTGGTTATTGATCAGCGGGAGATACAGAAGCGTGGCGGTAAATGTGCTAGGTTTCCTGTTAGTTGTTTAATCCATGATATACTGTATGAATCTGGTATGGTCCCTAGGGACCTCGTTGTTTTTGACACTACTTACGGAGAAGGAAGGTTTTATGGTGCATGGAGACCAAAAACATTGATTGGTGCTGATGTTAGAATTCTTAACTGGGTAGTAGAGCCTGATTTGTTTATTAAGAAGCCTGTATGGTCTAGCTGGAAAGTTGTTAAAAAGATAGATATTAGGCCTGACTTAGTCGTTGTTGATCCGCCTTGGGGAACAATAACAGGGTCTAGGCATGGGACTAGACCACATTACTACAAACCTTTTGGATCACCAGAGATTATACTAGAAGAAGGCATAAAGGCTGCCGAGAAACTAGGCTGCACACACATCCTAGTACACTACTATGAAATAGTAAAACCCAAGAACTGGAAGATAATCAATGCCAAGAGATTCATATATTTCACAAGATTCCTAAAACAAGACACCAAATACAATCCAAACACATCATACTTCTACATACTCAAAAGGTGATCCAGTGATGGTTCTTCTTCGTGTTGATTTTGAGCCGCTTGCTATGAAGCTTCAGGAATTGCTGGATAAGAATGGTGTGGTTGATATTGTTTGTTATCAAAGAGTACTTGGCACAGATGTGGAAATGCCATTCAAGATCATACGTGTGAGAAAGACTAATACACAATTAGAAATCACACAAGCACTTCTCGAAACAGTTACTCCAATATGTCAATTAGTCGAACTAAAGGTGAACTAGGCCGTGGTTAGGGTTGATGAAAGTGTTATTGAGGAATTTCTTGATTGTATTGACGATGTTGGATCGGATCCTAGGACTTGTTACGAAATGTATAGGGAATTTGATGATGGGACATTGAAGAAAATACTTGAATGTGTCGAGAAATGTCGTTGTGAAGATGATTTCGAGGAAGGAATACTTGTTCCAGTAGGTGTTTCAAAAGAGTATGACAAGTTCTGTAGGGAAAACTGTATGTGTATAGACTGGTGATACTATGGGTAAGAAACCTAGTGTTTTCTATTTCTATAGAAACGGTGAACGTGTAGGAACAATGGTTGTTTATGGACATGTAGAGGAATTCGTAAAGGTCCTGGATAAGGGTCCTTTTAGTCCTTGGAGACTCTTTGACAAGGTGAACAACAAGTATTTCTTTGTATGGAACCTGGGGGTGGAAAAGAATGAGTAAACCTAGGCCTAAGTTTGCTGATTGTCGTAAATGCATATTCTTTACAAAGTATCCGCCCAGGAAACACGGGTATTATCTTGGATATTGTAGCTATTGGGAAAAAGGAATAACACATTACAAGGGATACTGCAGGGCCTATACTCCTAAACAAATCAAGCAACATAGCCTGAAAGAATACGGAATAGTAAGGTGATCAAGTGATGGCCAAGACTATTCTCGACTACATAACTATATCTAATCATGCGAAGATTGATAAGAACATCTTAGTAGAATACCTAAGGCTTGTACATGGAATAGCAATGGATTCTTCTAAATCATTCTTTAAACTCTACGAATTAGTCACGAAGAGCAATGATAAGAAACTGAAACGTGAGGCCCAGAAGCTGTTTGGTAAAACAGTAGTAGAGATAGCTGCTTCTCTGCACAAGCTAAACGAGATCGAAAAACAACTATTCAGAGATAAGAAAACGTAAAGGGTGCTGAGTAGTGTTTAGGGTGGTTTATCTTACTCATCTGTTGAGGGATAGTATTGACTGGAAATCGATAGCTAGGGTAACAATATAAAAGAGAATTGAAAGAAATTGTCAAGTCAAACTATGTACAGTCAAAGCTCACAATCTATCTCAAATATCATAAGGTGTATGAATCCTAATGAAACATATAAAACAAAAAACCGTTCCTAGGGACTAGGATTAATTATAACTGCTTTAGATTCAAAAGCATTCTTTCAGTATATTTCTCCAACACCTTATACATAAATGCTGTTATAACATCATCTTTCTCCATCGCTTCTCTATATTTCTTCCTATAATAGTCAAGATCTTTCTCTAATATATCAATGAATGTTTCCTTTAATGCATCTCTTAATGCCTTTTCGAATTCCTGATTAGACATGTTCCCACCATTTATATTATATACCTTTAAAAAGTGTTAGGTAGAATATTCTAATTCTTTTCTGCCTAACACTCTCGCTTTTTCTTTGAAGGGGGTTTATGAGAAGAATAGTTGTTTTTTATGTTTTGGCTGCTCTAATTGATGATCTTTATACTTTCTATATGGTTGGTTTGAGGAAGGCATTGTTTGAGCTTAATCCTATGAATCAAATTGTTGAGACTAGTCCTTTGCTTTACCTGGTTCTTCAGGCTTTTAAGGAGCCGTTGTGTCTTGTTGTTCTCTTTATTGTTTCTTCTTTGTTTTATTATTCATTTTATAATTTGAATAAGAGAGCTGCAGCTATTGGTTCTAGGCTTATTGTCTTGTCGGGGGTTTTGGCCCGCTGGATCCCTGTGGTTTGGAACTTGTGGGTGTTAGGTAGGTTTCTAGCCCAGTCTTCTACCTAACACCTCGTAAAGCCTTCATAAGAGGGGCTGCGGGGGCTCAATCCCTTTCAAGGTGTCGAGATCCTCGTGTTAGGTGGATTTCTCTAGTAGGTTTCTACCTAACACGGAGTAACTGTAAGCATAATTATAACAACAGGTAGTGGTGGAAGATACCCAGTAACCATAACCCTACCATAAACACAACTGTTCCTTTTTTCCAATTTGTTTTCGCCCTACTTTTTCTGGGGATAAGGGTATGCATGCCAAGATACTGGGCCTGATCATACTTGTCTTACTCATAATTCCAAACACAATCATAATTGCAGAAGGAAACAGGGTAGGCTACTTAGCGATCAAAGACTATCTCGGAACAATATGGACAATGGATGATGTACAGAAAATAATTAATTATCACTACAAGACGGTTGATGGTAAAAACGTTTCATTAGCAGATTATTTCTGGGTAGTCGTAGACGATGATCCCAAGAACAAGAAGTATAACCTGAGAAACTTCACAGCAAGCCCGTTGGATGGTAAAACAGCAGTACTAGCATTACCCGCAGGCGATCACTATGTCGATATTTACTGGTTTGGCTATCATCAGAGACAGCTAGTCCACATAGTTGAGAATACACATTATGTATTAAACTTAGAGACTGCTCCAGTCGTGCCGTTTCCTACAGCAGGAGAATCCTCAACTAATGCAGAATGGGATCTTATTTATGATCCGCTTGGCTTGAGGATTCAGAGAAGGGATGGTAAAGCTTTTGTTCAGTTCTTATATACTGAAGCACAGTACGGTACAGAGGCTCCTGGCATCATTGAGGTGGCTTGGTACGATGATGATACTGGGTGGAACTATGAACCGTTGAATATTTATGTTAATGGTGCTCTTCTACAATATAGTTTTCATATCAAGGATCCAGATCAGCCGAAGTATTATGCAGAGTATAAAGGTAATGTGAACTTCTATGTTTTCAATATAAATTGGGATATTTATAAAGTTGAGGAAGTTGTGAAGTGGAACCGTACAGGAGAAATACTTCATGTATCATATATTACTGTTATTGCTTATAATGAGAAATATATAAGTGCATCACTCGGGCTTTGGAACGCACTCAGGAACATTACGAGAAAAGCATTAGAGTATGGATGGATTTCTCCTCTGAGCTGGACAATAACATCGCTTGGCGACTTAGAGGAACTCGAGTATAATGCATTTAAATTTTATAGTTCAATACACTTTGCAGGAAAAAAAGTAGTAGTTGTAGTATGGGATGTGTTCTGTACTCCGACACAAATAGTGATATTTGCAAATGCTTATAACGGAGAAACAGAAAGAGAATTATCAATTACTAGTCCTACAGGATTTGTTAAAAATAATAGGTTAGTATATGTTAGGCAACTGCATGGCGGAATAGAGAACAAAGCATTATATTCAGACGAGACTTTGATATATTCAACAACATTTACGGCAAGCATAACGGTTCCTGTTTTTGAAATATATAGTTATAATAAACTAGTTGTTGATAATGAACACCACTTGGTAACTATACCTGCTGGGAACTATTATATATATTACTTAGATGATATGAGCAAATATGATTATATGCAGTGGTTTTATATAAGCTTCTTTTACACAAATACCAAAAACGAGGAAAGAGACTTTATCATTGAATTATATCAAAAATTAATACTTATATTCGCAGATACTGAAAAAGCAAATGTTTTTGAACAAAGACTAATAAGCAATAGTATAAAATATGAAAGGGATTCAAACACGTTTGTAATAATTAAGAATAAAACAGTGAGGTTATCGGTTTGGCCTAAAACCATGATAAAAAGACTATATCTTGAAGATTATGCAGACGTGGAAAAACTGATACCGCTCGGAAGCAGAGGCAGTATTAAATTCGACCTATATGGTATTGTGAAAATCTGTGGTTCCTATGGTGATCAAATAAGTATATATGTTAATAACATAAAATACATGCATAGGATAATTCCTAAGATAATATTGCCGCAGATAAGCTTATTGGCTGATGGTTATTATGTAGCTAGTGGTGCTTTTGGAGTACAAGTATTTACTGAAGTATTTGAAGTTGATGAGCTCGGATATATACTGGGGTATTATTTGCTTGGTAATGAGCCGCCGCCGAGTTTTATTATACGTGATGTATATCCTGATCTAAACAAAACTGTAGTACATTATGTCTGGACAATAATAACTGCAGACGCTTATGGCCAAGACATAATAAGCATAATTAGTAATTCAACGCTTAATGAAAACAATGAGACAATATATAACTACTATCTAAGCATTAAGCCTACGGTAAGGACCTATGACAATGTAACAATTGCTCTCTTTAACCTGAACAGAATGGCTTTCCTACACTTAAATCCTGAAATTGTAAAGTATTTGCTTGCTCTTCCACCAGGCGATATAGGCTTCGGGATCCCAGTAATTGATTGGAACAAGATCGAGCTTATAACAGTTGACATGACCAGGCCTTATGAGCTATATTATTTTGATATAAACGAAAAAATGTGGAGAAAAGTAAGCGTTTATACAGCTCAAGTAAATGTAACAGTTGAAAAACAGACATATACGGTTGGTCTAAAGCCATCTAGCTATGGTGGTGATCCTACCGAACTATGGATATATATAAATGATAAATGGATAAAAGGCACTAATCTAAGAATGGAGAACGGAACAATAAAAGCGGATTTCAATACTACTGGACACATTACAAAAATTGGTTTAAGCCACACAAACCAAGGATACACCGATCCCACCAACGTATACATATGGGACATATATATGAAACAAATATATAATACATCATGTAGTTCCCATTCATGGGACCAAAACTTCCCTAACTACTTCGATTACATAACCATAGACTTCAACATAACAACTGATATGATAACATATAATGTAACATATGCTACGAATAAATACATTATTAACAAGGAAATCGATAACACAACAATAGAAACATTAGAACCAAACGATCTCTCGAAACACTATTATAAATTAGTATATACGGATACAAATGATGAATTAAAAGGATGGCTATGGAACGATAATGGAACTCTAAGAATGATAACTGGAGAAGTAACATGGACCATATCATCCGAGGAGTTCGATAAATTAGTTAATGAATTAAACATACAGGGCATAACGGATAAATGGCTAGACCAGTGGAACCAGATAGCACAAAAACTAGGCCTAGTTTCTCAGACATTGCAAAACATTGCATCAGGTATAACTGGTGCATGGGACTGGTTAAACAGAAACAAATGGTTATTGCTTGGCGGGTTCTTCGGGTTCCTAGTATTATTGGTGTTGTTGATGAGTGCTGCTGGCAGGCCTAAAGTATATGTCGGGGTCGGCAGACGATAACATTTTTTCTTTTTGTTAAAAATAGTGTTAGGTTATTTTTTACTTTGTTCTTCTACCTAACACCCAATTTATAAACCCTAGACAAAATAATATTTTTGGAACAGATCAGGTGTTCCCGTGTGATTGTTTACGAGTTTTACGCTTTTACTCCTTTGGAGTTGGAAATGAAAAAACCAATGTATATGCAGATAGTTGAGTTTATTTCTAGTTATATAAGGGAGCATGGGTCTAGGAGAGGGGCTTTTAAAGAGGCTGCTAGGATTTTTTATCCTCATTTATATGAGGAGAATCCACGCTATGCTATTAAGCTTGTATATGAGCATTTCAGGTATGCTAGGAGACAGATTAGTAAGCGTCTTTGGAACAAGGTATTTGGAACTTCTGGAACAAGTTTTGGAACAGACATGATCACGGAAGACATAGAAATGAATATGGGGTACTACATAGAAAACCATAACGGCCCAGTCAAGGAGTCAAAGTTTGTAAAGGATAGCAAAGCAAACCGTAAACTATTCGAGTTCAAGAAACTAGTATATGCAATACTACAGGATCTCGTCAAGCCTAAATCACTCCTAACAAACTATGTCGAGAAAACACTAAATGACTCAAGGATAAAAGAGATCCTAGACAAAGAAGAAAACATCTGGTACAACGGGAAAAACTATATAAAAATAAACAAGAAACAAGCAGCCTTACTTTATCTCGTAGTCCACAAGATCTACACAATCCATTACGGCACAGGAAACAAACCCGAGAAACTCATCAAGAAATATTTTGAAATAACAGGCTACGGTCCTCGGGATTTAGAGAAAGAGATAAAGGAGCTGGTAAGCATATTTTATGATTGGCTACTGTATTTATAACTGTATTTATAGGGGTTATATATGGCTAGGAAGCTCCTTATCGATAAAAAGCTTGAAGAAGGAATCAATGCTTTGGTGAGACATGGGATCCGTTTCAGTATTGAGGATGGCCACTTGTTTATTCGTTGGGAAGACTTGGAAAAATATGATAGATTATGTAGAGAGAGAAAACTTCCTCGCAGCGTATGCTAGTATTTCTCATAAATATTTTCACGGTAGCCGATATCCCATATTCTGATAGTCTTGGTAGTATTGTCTATAGTATAGATAATCCTTATCCTGCCTTTACGATACTTGTATTTCCCTTTCAACTTGCCCTTATAAGGTTCACCAACATAGGGGTTTCTCTTGAGATCCTCAATAACTTTTTCCACAATATTTCTAGCCTCAGGGTGTCTCTTCAACCACTTCCACACACGCCTATGAACATCAACAACCCAGACCATACCAGTACCCACCAGTATATAGGCGTGACACAGCAGGATCCCCTCTTTTCTTCGCCCAAGTCTTAGCGGGGAACCAGTATGAATAGAGCCATATTATTATCAGCTATCATAGTATTATTGATCATATTACCTGGAACCGTTACAGGCGGAACAATAAGCACCCTCACAATAACCGTGCTAAAAGACGGAAAGGCTCTTCAAGACGCTACTGTAGAGCTATGGCTAAATAATACTCTAATGTATCGTGGAGTCACAGATACTAATGGAACAATAACTCTAGCAAATGTAACAACTGGTAATTACACTATATATGTATATTATAATGGAAGTGTGTGGAAATTCGGGAAAGCAATAGATGAAAACACTACTGAACTAACACTAAACATTACAGCGGCTAAGTCTTCAGCCGATGATGGGAAATTGGTTGGTACTTTGAGAACATACTATGACCAGTACAAGATCCCGATACTTGTTGGTATCGGTTTCATTGTGTTGATATTGTTCGCCTATGCATTATCGGGGACAAGATACCCCCGCAGACGCAGGTGAGCAATGATGAGGGCTAAGGCGGATCTGTCTGGCTTGCTTGGAATACTTATATTAATAATGCTTGTAGCAATTGCTACAGCAGCATATATAAGCTATAAGAACCCAGACGTTAATGCAATAATTCTCTGGGGCAGTGTCGGAGTAATAGGCTTGTTCATAATAGGACTATTGTTCTTCGGCGGAGTAAAAATAACCACCAGAACACCTACAAGACAAACAGAGATCCCAGTCCCACTTATAGTTAAAACATAGTCTTTTTTCCACATCATTCCATCTATCGCCTTTCTCCTAGCGGGATAAATAATGCCTAGAAGAAGAACTAGAAGAAATAATTCAGGAGCACTGGCATTAATAGCGTTGTTTCTGGTAACTTTAACAACTTTTATACAGAACATTATTGACTGGCTCCAAAGCATGAGCATAGGAGCATATCAGCCCCTATGGCAGAGAATACTTATAATAACAGTCCTACTGCTAAGCTTCCTAGGCTTCTTGATAGCCTATATGGCGAACTCCAAAGACAAACGCTCACCAATACCCTAGTCCTTGTTTCTTATCGCTTCTAGTTTTTGGAACAAGTTCTAAGAGGCTAGAAAATGTTTAGAGGAGTAAAGGAATGGCTAAAATACTTTCTATGGCCCAGCCTACCATATCAAGTATTAGAGGTAGTGTTTCCCGACAGAGTAGAAACATATTATGAGGGATACGACGAGATAACCATACATTCGACAAAGAGAGGATACGTTATAACAATAGTTCCACGTGAAAGCAGGGATGAGGCTCCAGGACCTATCTCGTTTGTTTCAAGCCATGATCCTTGGACGGTTGGAGCACTTGTTACCCCGTTTTACATTTATAGACAGCTAGTGATACTTTGGAGCATTGTCTGGTTCTTCATAGCCTATTTCGTATTCGCCTACGGATTCAACACTATCTTCACACCGCCAACAATGACAATATATATCCCGAGATTCGGTAGAAACGTAACAATATATGATCCAACATGGCAGCCAGACCCAGTAGCAATAGCGTTGTGGATCGTGACATTCGGCTTCATAGCAATGTATTTCGTATACAATATTCTGAGATTCATAACGCCCAGCGTAAAGTATTCAACACTAATCATAATAGGATCTGTTAGCGGAGTCTACTATGCAATCCCAGGCCCAGAGCCTTTAACAACGATCAAAGTACCAGACTTCCTACGATTATTAGGGGAAAAGATGAGGCACTTCGAGCTTGAGCTTGTTCATGCATTAGTAGGTGCATTGACAAGTGTAAGAAAAGAAAACAAGGTACTGAGAGAACAAGCCCTAAGCTATGATGATGCTATGAGCCGTGTATCACAAATAGACCAGATGTACAAACGCTTTAGTGCTACACAAGTGGTTTCAAGGCTCATGATAACAAAGCCCCTACTATTCATGTTATTGATAACTATTCCATTAGTGGTAGGAGTATTTATTGGCCTAGCCCTGGGTGGTGGTGTAAGTGTTGAACCAGCAACTAATACCACAGCTACACCTTGACATAATAAACCCATACATAGCATACATGTATGCACTAATCCTAAGCTTCTTCCTAGCCTTCTGGATAATAATAAAGTACTACCAAGGAAGCCCCAGCCAAAAAATAAGATACAGCATAACAGCAGGCCTACTAGCCACAAAATTCGTAATAGCAATAGCCTCATTACTGGGAATAGACCACGTATTCATATATATTAGAATAGGAGTACTTAGAATACCCATTACAAGCAACCTACTATTATTCATAAGCTCCTTATTCGCATCCCTGAGCCTGAACTGGGACAAAATACAAAAACACCTAACAATCTCGGAAGAAGAATACCAACAACTATTCGAAACATCATGAGAGGGGTAAAGGTCCAGACACTCTTTTACTATATTCAAACGAGGTGTTAGGTAGACTATTCTGGTAGTCTTCTACCTAACACCCAATAATAAGATCCAGTAGGAAAAGGCCTGCAAGCCCCTTTCATGGTTCGCCTTTCTCCTAATGGGTGGGTTTAATGGGTCGCAATAACAGAGATCCTGCTCAAGTGGATGTTTTTAGGATGAAGCCGAGAGGTAAACGTGGTCCTCGTGTTATGGTTTACAGGAATAAACATGGGAGATTCATAGAGATTATGAAGATCGATAAAGACATTAATCTCGGGAACAAGAAGAAAAAGAAGAAACATAAAAAGAGACACTAGATTCTTTTTCGCTCTTCTCCTAACGGGGTCAGACATGACAAGAACGTATTTCCCTCATATTTACTTCGAAGCAGCAGTTCCGAAGACAAGGGATTCTGTAACTAGAGCAGTTCATGAACTAGACAAGAAAACAGGGGTTACATCATTTGAGGAATATAAGAGGGTCGCTCTTGCACAATTATTAGACTACATAGACGGATGGACGGTTGATCATAGAGGAGATGTAGTTCCATTTACTGTGAAGAAGTGGCAGGGAAGAACCCTCATACTTATAAGACTTGGAAAATCAAGGTTCAAGAAAAAGTACCAGAAAGTAGTGGATACAATAAATAAGTATAGACGGAGAATAGCCAAGACACACTCCCTGAAAACCAGGGAAAAGCTGGGAATGAAAGCAGCAAAAGAACTAGGAATCCCCGAGGAAGAAGCCAAAGAGATCCTTAGAAAAGTAAGACAAAGAAAATTCAGCAGATGATAATATGAAAACCAAGGGATTGAGAAGAATTCGGAAACAATTTAGAAAAATGATGTACATGCTGCTTTTCGAAGAAAATGCATATTCAAAACTAAACCACTACTATGATATAATGACACCGAGATTCACAATTCCAAATATCCAGGTAAAACAAAGAATAGAAAAGATCTACCTATTACCGAAAAGGACCATGTATTATAAACCTAGAATCATAAGAGGGGTTCAGATCCGACTACCTGTTTTTATCAAGTAAACAAAGTGTTAGGTTGATTTTAGCCCTGTTTTTCTACCTAACACCGTGAATGAAACCAATAGAAAATTTTGAATCCCTTAAATCCCTTTCATGGTTCTTTCGCTATGTTTCTCTTGGGTGATAAGGTGTTCCAAAACGTAGACTTGTATGGGATTACGCAGTTATTATTGGTTATAATAATAGGAATATTTGCATTCAAAATGGTAAAGGTCCTAGATAAGGCGGTCAAGAAACAGAACCCAGGAAAAAGCAGCTATAACACATCTGTTCCAACACCTAATCCAGGACCAGGACCAGAGATCAAGGAATCCCTAACAAGTACTCCTGTATTTAATAATAATGATAATAAGAGAAAGATAACGTTAGAGGTAGAATTTCCAGACTTACCAGAGAAATTAAAGATCCCGTTCTCGAAACTACCAGAGCTTATGAAGATCCTAGAAGATAATGAAGAAGAAAAGATAATAGAAACAATACTGGAGAAAGCAAAGGAACAGAAAGAGGACCAAGAACAAGAAAAAGAGCAAAGAAAGAACAAACCCTGGAGTGCATTTAAGAGACACGATAACCCAATGCTGGACCTTCTTGAGAAAGTAAGTGGTTTAGAGTTTTCAGAAGACGGACAAAGAGTTTATTGTCCAAGACACGGGTGGGTTCCATACGTGATTACCTCAGATGGAAGAATACTATGTGGGGAAGGGTATAAAACACTCTGGGATCCTAACAGGGATAGATACAGACCACCTAGTAAGAAAGAGCTTCTCAAACTCCAGAAAGACTTAGCAGAAATATCCAGCGATATAGAGGAGCTTAGGAACATGGCTTCATTCCAACCAGTACAACTACAGCCAAAGAAACAAGACATAGAAAACAATGAAAACGAAGACGAAGAAGAGGAATCAATGGAAGAATACGAAGAAGAATAGGCCCTTCATAAAAACCCTATACTCTGTTCTACGACCTCGAAACCACTAGATTTCATGGAACAAGTGTTAGGTTTTTGTATCTTGTAAAATTCTACCTAACACTTTCCTGTATTGTGGATAATACTTGTCTGCTAGGACGCTTAGCTTTAGGTAGTGTTTGCTGAGTATTTCTTGTGGTATTCTTCCCTGGATGAAGTTGACTACTTCCTCAGGGATCCCTATTGATAACATCTTTGTTGCAACCCATTTCCTAATGTACTTGGCTGGTAGGAGCTTGTTTTTGCTTGTCCAGTTGCTTATCCATTTATCGCTTACTTGGATCCTTGGTGGTTTCTCTAGGGTGTACATGTAGAATACTTGTTTCGCTCCACGCTTCCATGATAGGGGGTACTTGTAGAATCCGTCTTGTTTTATCCATTTATCGTCTTCATAGTGGTTTAGAACTCTGGTTACTTCTATTAGTCTAAGCCCTGAATAGACTAGCAATTTGTAGGTCCAGCATAGCTTGTCCGATGTTTTACATGCTTTGCTAAGAGCTTCTAATACTTCTTGATCCGAGGGTATGTAGAGGTCCACGCCTGACTTTTTGACCTTGATCTGTTTCCAGAGGTCTTCTCTTCCCATGAATTTGAAGAATTGTTTCCATGCTAGTCTACTCCACTTATTATCCATGTTTAATGGTTTTGAGAGATAGCGTCTGTACTGGGTACATGTTGATTTAGAAGTTCCTTTTCTCATGCACCATTCCAGAAACCGATCTAGTACATGGTTATCTCTAACCCCATATCTATAGGCGTAGTTAACTCTACGTAGAAAACCCCGAGCCTGGTTCAGAGGAGAGTCGGGCTCAGGACCCGATGGCGTAGGCCTGCGTGGGTTCAAATCCCACCCCCCGCACCATAATAGTCTTTTGATTGTTTCCTCGATAGGAATGCTTAGAAACATTTTATGTTTATTATTGTTGATGAGTTCATCGTTATAGTATAATTTCGGAGCTAGGGTTTCTGTATTATATATGTTATTACAAGTATAGTTTACAAGTACATTGCTTATGTAACTGTCCGTGGCGTAATAAAATATCATCAACGTGTCGTTGTCTCTAAATTCCATGTTAAACAAGCAGTGTTAAGATAAGGCGTGTAAATGTCTGTCGTTATAAATCTGTTCAATACATGGACATTACTGTATAGTATCTCCCAGGTAGCAGGGTTGGAATCTCATACACTAAACTCTGTATTATAGTAGACTATATCGCCTGGGACTAGGGTCCCAAGATTCTTAGTAATAGTCATGTCGTCGGCAGCTACAGAAACGCCAACGAAGACTATAGCAGCTATAAGCAGCTATAATAAGAGCTAGATATCTCAAGCTATCACCCTAGAAGAACC
>Ga0256842_1001176_pt1 | contig 21585 bp, 25 predicted proteins | sample 4559240metaG_FD_185973 | JGI IMG/M metagenome (GOLD analysis project Ga0256842, IMG submission 185973) | Hydrothermal vent microbial communities from Guaymas Basin, Mexico - 4559-240 | ecosystem: Environmental > Aquatic > Marine > Hydrothermal vents | place: Mexico: Guaymas Basin | collected... | reverse complement strand
CTTCGCTGATAATACTCTTCCTTTCAGGATCGGAAATGTAAGTCGCTGCCTAGTTAATCAGTTCTTTTTACTTATTCACTTTTTTATCCAATCACTTTTATAACTTACTTCTTTATATTGTTTTACTTTTTTTATTTACTTGGCTTTATTTTTATATATTTTTGTTTTTGTATTTTATTATTGAAAATAAATATATATAAAAAATTAAATTAAGAAGAATTGATTTGAAGAAGATATATATATGGCGTATAGAACGATATAGGGTATCTAGTAGCTATAAAGCTACTAAATTAAATGATTAGATCATTACAGCTTCTCTAGCACCCTCTACAATCTCACCGATTAGGTAACCATCAGTATTTGCTAAAACTTTTTCAACATTAGATTCTTCAACAACAAGTATCATACCAACACCCATATTGAATGCTCTAAACATCTCATCTCTATCTACATGTTCACTCATAAGTTCAAAGATAGGTAAAACTTTTATAGAATCTTTTTTAACTTCAGCTTTTAAATTTTCAGGAAGTACACGAGGTAGGTTTTCAACGATTCCACCACCAGTGATATGAGCCATAGCTACTATCTCATCTCTAAGTGCTTTAAAAGTTTTTACATAGATATTTGTAGGTTCAAGTAGAGTTTCAATTAATGGTTTACCATTAAAGTCATCTTCAAACTTCATACCCATTTTTTCAAATAAAACTTTTCTAGCTAATGAGAATCCATTTGAGTGTAAACCAGAACTTGGAAGTGCTATAAGTTTATGACCAGCTTTAACTAAACTAACTCTATCCATCTCTGATTTTTCAGCAACACCAACAGCAAAACCTGCTAAATCGTAATCATCTTCACTATACATACCCGGCATCTCAGCAGTTTCACCACCAATTAAAGCACACTCACTTCTTATACAACCCTCAGCGATTCCAGCAACTACATTTGTAGCTACATTTACATCTAGTTTACCCGTAGCATAGTAGTCTAAGAAAAATGATGGTGTACCAAAATTACAAAGTAGGTCATTTACACACATAGCAACAAGGTCAATTCCTACAGTATTATGTATACCAGAATCGATAGCAAGTTTTAGTTTTGTACCAACTCCATCAGTAGCAGCAAGCATAACAGGTTCTTTAAAACCAGTAGGTAGTTCAAAAGCTCCAGCAAAAGAACCGATTCCACCCAGTACACCAGGTATTTTAGTAGATTTAACTAATGGTTTGATGTTTTCAACAAAACTATTTCCAGCATCTATATCGACACCAGCATCTTTATAACTAATTTGACTCATTTGAAGACTCCGTATTTGGTAGATCACATTTATTAGAGATAAGACATAATGGACAGAAATTTACAGCACCAGCAATTAACGGAATAATACCTAAGAAAAACCAGAAGTTACCAGTAATGATACCAGTTACAATAAGTGCTAAACCAAGAGCGATACGAAAAACTCTACAAAATTTTCTAATTTTGTTGAAATCCATTTGAATACCTTTATATTAATATAAAATTTTTCTAATTATATCCATAGTTAAGTAAAATTAATCCAAATATGCTAAAATCCATTTCAAATATAAGGAATTTAATATGAAAAAATTTATCTATAATGAAATGATGGTTCATATACCTCTATGTACGAACAAAGACCCAAAGAATATTTTAATAATTAGTGATAATGCTACTGGTTTAGAAGATGAGATCAAAAAACATACGGTGATAGATTTTAAAACTATTTCAGCTACACTTGATGCTCTTCGTGAAGAGACAGATTCTAGTTATGATGTAGTGATTTGTGAGATGGATGGAGATGCTGCTGTTGTAGCACATATAAACCGTGTATCTAAAGATGATGCTCAGTTGGTTATAAAACACGATTCTTTAAATAATATACAAACAAATAAAGTTTTAATGCAAGTTTTATCTAACTACTATAAAGTTATTATGCCTTATAATATTGGTGATAACTCAACTGCTTTATTAACCTCAAAAGAGTACCATCCAACAGCTGATATTATTTTACAAAGAGCAGATATGATTGATGGTTTAGAGTATTATAATTGTGATATACATATAGCATCTTTTGCTATGCCTAACTATATCCGTAAAGAGTATTTAGGAATCATTAAAAACTAATGGCGTTTGAGTATGCGATAGCCTTAACAGGCGGTATAGCTACTGGTAAAAGTACAGTAGCATCATTATTAGCATTGAATGGTATGAGAGTTATTGATGCTGATTCTATATCTCATAAGATTTTAAATGATTCTTATCTTTGGGTTGGTGAAACTTTTGGTCAAGAGTATCTGAATGGTTCAAAAGTTATCCGTGAGAAACTTGGAACTTTAGTATTTTCAAATAATGAAAAGAAAAAAGTTTTAGAGGAGTTTTTACATCCAAAAATAAGGGTTGAGATAGAGAACCAAAGTATTAAACAAGATAGTTTTAAATTTCCTTATCTTATAGATATTCCACTTTTCTTTGAAAATGGAGCTTACGATATAAAAGAGAGTGTTGTTGTTTACACTCCAAAAGAGATTCAATTAGAGCGTTATATAAAAAGAAATGGTTATTCACAAGATGAATCTTTAAAAAGGATAGCTTCACAGATGCCGATAGATGAAAAAAAATCTTATGCAACTTGGGTTATAGATAACTCTAAAAATTTGAAACATCTTCAACAAGAGTGCGAAGAGTTTGTTGATAAAATAAAGGCGAAATATCTATGAAAGTATCTAAATATAGTGCTAATGGTAATGATTTTGTAATTTTTCATTCTGATGAAAAGATAGATAGAGGTGAGTTAGCAAAAAAGATTTGTCATCGTCAAGATGGTGTTGGTGCTGATGGACTTATAGTTTTAGTTCCACATGAAAAGTATAATTTTGAATGGCAATTTTATAACTCTGATGGTAGTACAGCAGAGATGTGTGGAAATGGTAGTCGTGCTTGCGCTCATTATGCTTTTAAACACTCTTTAGCTCCAAAAAAGATGAGTTTTTTAACTGGTGCAGGTGTTATCAATGCTGAAGTTGATGGTGATATGGTTTTAAGTGAACTAACACCACCTAAAATTTTAGAAAAAGATATATTGTTTGGTGGGAAAAATTGGTGGAGATTAGATACTGGTGTTCCACATATGGTAAGTTTTACAGATGATATAGAGAAATTTGATATTTTAGAAGCTAGAGAGTTAAGATATAAATATAATAGTAATGTAAATATAGCTTTTGTAGATGGTGATAACCTTAGAGTTAGAACTTATGAAAGAGGTGTAGAGGATGAGACTTTAGCATGTGGAACAGGTATGTCAGCTTGTTTTTACAGAGCTTTACAAGAGGGTTTAGTTACAGATTCAATAGAAGTTTATCCAAAGAGTGGGGATACTTTATATCTTGGTATGAATGATAGAACTATAACTTTTAAAGGTAAAGTAAAAAATACTTTTGTTACTGAGTGGAATTAAAAAACACTAGATTTTAAAATCTAGTGTTTTTTAAACTATTATAAACCAGCTGCTTCAACTATTTTTGCTTGATGGTCAGCTATAAGAGGTTCTACAACTTCATCAAGAAGTCCACCACTCATAATCTCATTCAAACGGTATAGTGTAAGGTTGATTCTATGATCACTCATACGGTTTTGAGGATAGTTATATGTACGGATTCGTCCACTTCTATCTCCAGTTCCTACTTGTGCTGCTCTTTCAGCTGCATTTTCAGATTGTTGTTCGTGCATCTCTAGGTCATAAAGTCTCGCTTTTAAAACTTTCATAGCTTTTTCACGATTCTTATGTTGAGATTTTTGATCCTGATTCGTTACCACTAAACCTGTAGGTAAGTGGGTGATTCTAACAGCAGAATCGGTAGTATTTACCGACTGACCACCACAACCAGATGAACGCATAACATCTATTTTAAGATCTTTATCTTCAATGGTAATTTCAACATCATCAACTTCAGGCATAACTGCTACTGTGATTGCTGATGTATGAACACGACCTTGAGATTCTGTTGCTGGAACTCTTTGAACACGGTGAGTTCCACCCTCATATTTCAATCTACTATAAACCTGTTCACCTTTGATAAGTGCAGTAACCTCTTTATACCCACCAGAATCTGATGGTGATGTACTTATAAGCTCTATCTTCCAACCACGAAGGTCAGCATAACGAGTATAAGCATCAAAAAGATCTCCAACGAAAATCGCAGCTTCATCACCACCAGCACCAGCACGAAGTTCCACAATGATATTTCTATCATCATTTGGATCTTTCGGTAAAAGAAGCATTTTAATCTCTTCTTCTAAAAGTGGCTTTTGTGGTTCTAAATCTTTAAGTTCCTCTTTCGCCATATCGCCCATTTCAGCATCACTAAGCATCTCTTTTGTATCTGCAATATCTGCGATTAAAGTTTGATACTCTCTTGCTTTTTCAACGATTGGTAAAAGATTTGATTGTTCTTTGGAGAGTTCTGTCATCCGTTTGATGTCAGAAGTTATATCAGGTGAACTTAGCAATTTGCTAAGTTCTTCATAGCGATTGATAAACGGTGTAAGTTTATCTGCTAACATTACTTGCTAGCCTATATAGCGTTTACAGCTTTGTGAAGACGGCTAACTTTTCTAGCAGCAGTCTCTTTTTTAAGAATACCTTTACTAACAAATTTGTGAATTTGTTGGTTAGCTACTTTTAATGCTGCTGTTGCTTCTTCTTTGTTACCTGCATCGATAGCAGAACGAACATCTTTAACTATATTTTTAAGACGAGTTCTATAAAAACGGTTACGCTCTGTACGAACGATTGTTTGGCGAATTCTCTTAATTGATGACTTGTGATTTGCCATGTATGAGTCCTTCTCATTAAATTTAAGTGCGAAATTCTATCTTAACCATAATTAAAGTTAAGTTAAAGTGAAGTTAAAACATAATATTTATAGAAAATATGCTAAATTATGTTAAAATACTTCAATAAAAAATTGGAAATATGATGAAATTATTTGGAACAGATGGGGTTCGTGGAGAAGCAGGTTCATTTTTAAGTGCTGAACTTGCTATGAAAATAGCTATGGCTGCTGGTATATATTTTAAAGAACATGCAAAAACAAATAAGATTTTAGTTGGTAAAGATACTAGAATCAGTGGCTATATGATAGAAAATGCGATAGTTGCTGGTCTTACTGCTATAGGTTATGATGTGATTCAAATTGGACCTATGCCAACACCTGCTATCGCTTATATAACAGAAAATATGAGATGTGATGCTGGTATAATGATAAGTGCTTCACATAACTCTTTTGAAGATAATGGAATTAAATTTTTTGATTCTAATGGTGATAAATTATCAGTAGATATAGAAACAGAGATAGAAAATATTTTTTTCAATAATGAAAAATTAATTGAGGCACAATGTGTAGCAAAAAGTATTGGTAGAGCGAAAAGAATAGATGATGTTATAGGTCGTTATATTGTTCAACTTAAAAACTCTTTTCCTAGAGATATATCGCTTCAAGGTATGAGAATCGTTTTAGATACAGCTAATGGTGCTGGTTATAAAGTTGGTCCAACCGTTTTTGAAGAGTTGGGTGCTGATGTTATCGTTTTACATGATAAACCAGATGGTTTCAATATAAATGAAGGGTGTGGAGCATTACATACTAAAGATTTATGTAACAGTGTAATCAAATTTAGAGCAGATTTAGGAATCGCTTTAGATGGTGATGCTGATAGACTTGTAGTTGTAGATGAAAATGGTGAAGTGGTTGATGGAGATCATCTTTTAGGTGCTTTAGGTGTTTATATGTCTCAACAAGGTACTTTAAAAGGTGATGGAATCGTTTCAACAGTTATGAGTAATCAAGGTTTAGAAGATTATTTATCTACCAAAGATTTAAAACTTTACCGTTCAAATGTTGGCGATAAACATGTTTTAGAGATTATGAATAAAGAATCTATCAATTTTGGTGGTGAACAAAGTGGGCATATCATAATCCATGATTTTGCTAAAACAGGTGATGGTCTTGTAAGTGCTTTACAAATTTTAGCACTTATTATAAATAAAAAGCAAAAAGCTTCTCAAACACTTCGTCCTTTTAAATTGTATCCTCAAAAACTTGTAAATATTCATATCAAAGTTAAAAAAGATTTAGATAAAATTGATGGACTAAGTGAAAGACTAAAAGAGTTAGATAAAAAAAATATTCGTCATCTTATCCGTTATTCAGGTACTGAAAATAAATTAAGAGTTTTACTAGAGTGTAAAGATTCTAAACAGATGAATAGTGAGATGGATAATCTGATAACATTTTTTGAAAAAACTTTAAATGGATAATAAAATCTTACGCCTTAGTGCGATATTGCTTTTTTCACTTGTAGGTGTGTTTATAGTAGATCAAAATATCAAAATGATTTTTGTTGATGGGTTTAGATATTATACAGATTGTATAGATCTGATTTTAGTTTATAACAAAGGTGTAGCTTTCTCTATGTTTGCTTTTTTAGATGAATATTTAAAGTATATTCAACTGATGTTAGTAACTATACTTTTAGTTTATATATTTTCTTTAAAAAAGGTTTGTTATGCTTTTCCCAGTGGGCTTTTACTAGGTGGAGCTTTTTCAAATATATATGATAGGTTTATCCATGGTGGTGTTGTAGATATGGTTTATTGGCACTGTGGATTCAATTTTGCTGTTTTTAATTTTGCTGATGTAATGATAGATGTAGCAGTTTTATGGATATTGTTATTAAACTTTAAACAAAATCTTTGTAAAAGCTAATTAAAAGCAGATTTTAGATAATATTATCGAAAATAATGGTTAAATTTAACTAAATAAGATAAAGATGATTAAAAGGAATATAATGGAAATCAAATCAAACAAAATAGATGGTGCTAATGCTGAAATCACAGCAACAATTTCAATGGATGAAGTTAATGCTAACTTAGAAAAAATTGCTAAAAGTTTAAGTAAAACTGCTAATGTTCAAGGTTTCCGTAAAGGTAAAGTACCAGTTTCAATAATTAAAAAACAATATGGTGAAAAACTTGTTCAAGATGCTGAAGCTGAAGCGATTCGTACAGTTTTAGAAAAAGGTTTAGCAGAGATGGATATCTCTAACGATTCTTTGATTGGTGAGCCAAATATTTCTCAATTTGATAAAACAGAAGATAAAATTGATGTAACAGTTAAATTAGCTATGAGACCAGTTGTTGAACTTGGTGATTATGCTTCTATGGTTAAAGATTTTGAAAAACCAGTAGTTTCTGATGAAGCTGTTGAAGCAAGAATTATGGATATAGCTCAAAATCAAGCTCCTATGGTTGATGTTGAAGAAGATAGAGCAATCGCTAAAGATGATTCTGCATTATTTGATTTTGAGGGTTCTGTTGATGGTAAACTTTTTGAGGGTGGTTCTGCAAAAGATTTCTCATTAGTTATCGGTTCAGGTCAATTTATACCAGGTTTTGAAGATCAAATGATCGGTATGAAAAAGGGTGAAGAAAAAATCATCAAAGTTACTTTCCCAGAAAATTATGGTGGAGATTTAGCTTCTAAAGATGCTGAATTTAAAGTAAATCTTAATGCTATCCAAACTAAAGGTGAGGTTGTTTTAGATGATGAATTAGCTAAAAAACTACTTCAAGGTGAAGAGGATGCAGATTTAGCAAAACTTAAAGAATTAGTTAAAACTCAAATTGAAAATGAAGAGTTAGCTAAACTTTACAATGATGAGTTAAAACCAGCTTTATTAGAATCTTTTGTTGAGGGTCTTAAATTTGACCTACCAGAGTTTGTTGTTGAGCAAGAGATTGATATGGCTTTAAACAAAAAAGCTGGTTCAATGAATGAAGATGAGATTAAAGAACTTCGTGAAAATGCAGATAAATTAACTGAACTTAGAGAAACTTTCCGTGAAAATGCAGAAAAAAGTGTAAGAGCTACATTTATTATTGATGCTTTAGCTATTGCTGAAGATGTAAAAGTTGAAGAGCAAGAAGTTATGCAAACTATCTACTATGAAGCGATGCAAACAGGTCAAGATCCTCAAAAAGCTTTTGAAAGCTATAAAGATGCTGGATATATTCCTGCTATTCAAATGTCAATGGTTGAAGATAAAGTTCTTTCTGGATTATTAAACTCTAAGATAGAAAAAGCATAATTTATGAGTTATATCCCATATGTAGTTGAAACAACAGGTCGTGGTGAGCGATCTTATGATATTTTTTCTCGTCTTTTAAAAGATAGAATAGTTATGTTAAGTGGAGAGGTAAATGATCAAGTTGCCTCTACTATTGTTGCACAATTTTTATTTTTAGAAGCAGAAGATCCAGAAAAAGATATATATTTTTATATAAATTCACCAGGTGGAGTTGTTACAGCTGGTATGGCTATTTTCGATACTATGAACTATATCCGTCCTAATGTTGCTACTATATGTATAGGTCAAGCAGCATCTATGGGTGCTTTTTTATTATCTTCTGGTGAAAAAGGGAAAAGATATGCTCTTCCTCATGCTAGAATTATGATTCACCAACCTTTAGGTGGTGCACAAGGTCAAGCAACTGATATTGCTATTCAAGCTGAAGAGATTCTTCGTATGAAAAAAGAGTTAAACTCAATTTTAGCTGAGAATACTGGTCAAACAGTTAAAACTATAGAAAAAGATACTGATCGCGATAATTTTATGAGTGCTAAAGAAGCATCTGAATATGGTATGATTGACGAAGTTTTAATTAAAAATGATAAAAAATAGTTAAGAAGGGATAAAATGGCTGAATCGTTAAGAAGTAGAAATCGTCGTGATGCAGGTGGTACAAGAGCTACTAAGGCTAAAGCCTTTGATGTAGATGCTCCTTCTGATGATATTGAAGCCTATTCCAAAGAAGTTCTTAATGCATTATCAACAGATGGTTTACCTGCTACACCAAATAACTTTTCATTATATTTTGATAGACTTTTAGAAAATAGAAGTGAGTTTTTTCGTAAGCAGATAAAAAGTATGCTTGAGTTAGAAGATAGTAATGATGATGAAAATATGATTATGCTTGAACAAAATTTAAAGCATGGTTTTTCATCAATGAAAAATCTTCTAGGTGTGACAGCAAACCTTTATAAAAATATGTCATTAATGACTAAAATACTTGAAAAAAGAAGAAAAGAGTTACTGGCAAATACTGAAAAACAATCAGCTATAAATGTAGCAACTTCACTTGAAGGTGATATCTCTAAACTAAATGGAATTTTGAAAAAACAAAGTTCAAGTATGAAAGCTATTTATGATGAAACAGCACAAATAGTTAAGAATGTTGAAAAAGAGACTATATTTGATAATAAATATGGTGTTTACAACAAACGATACTTAATGATTAGAATCGAAAAAGAGAGTAGTTTAATAAAAGAGTTTAAACATAAAAGTTCTCTTATTATGATTGAGTTATCTCGTGATTTAAAAGCTAGTGTAAACAATGAAAAAGCTTTAGTCCTAATGACTAGAACAATAGCAAGGTTACTTCTAAAAACATCAAGAAGAAGTGATACTGTTGCTTATTATGGTAATGGTAAATTTTCGATGCTTTTAACACATACCAATATTGATAGTGCTAAAAAAGCTTCTGAAAGATTGTGTGATTTAGTTTCAAATAGTAACTTCTTTTTAGGTGATAGAGAGATTACATTACAAATCTCTATTGGTATTACCGATGTTTCACCTAGTGCCTCTGTTGAGGAGATCATAGTTAGTGCTATGGATGGTATAGAGAACGCTTATGCAAATAAATCATTAGATTATGCAGTTTCCTTAAGAAAATAATAAAAGTAATATAGATGAAATTAAAAATAGTAGAATATCCAGATAAAAGATTAAAAGAAAAATCTAAAAAAGTTGAAAAATTTGATGAAAATTTACATGAACTTTTAGATTCTATGTACCCTATAATGATAAATACGAATGGTATAGGTTTAGCAGCTATACAAGTAGCTTACCCTCTACAAGTTTTAGTATTAAACATTCCAAATGAAGATGGCGAACAACCTGATGAAAATTTGTTAGAGATTATAAATCCAGTTATAACAAATGAAAAAGGGGAAACAACTTACCAAGAGGGTTGTTTAAGTGTTCCAAGTTTTTATGAAGATATACATAGATTTGAGAAAGTAACCATCAATTATCAAGATAGAGATGGTAAATCTCATACGATAGATGCTGATGGTTTACTTAGTATAGCGATTCAACATGAAGTGGATCACCTAAATGGAATCTTATTTATAGATAAGCTTACATCATCAAGAAGAAGAAAATTTGAAAAAGAGTATAAAAGAATGCTCAAAGATAGAAAAACTTCTAAATAGCAGATTATTTAAAATTTGCTATTTTAGTCTATTTAGACTATCTATTAGTTTTTGATGTAGTTCATCATCTTTCACCCCAAATCGTATATAATCATCACTCAAATTATCAAAGCTTCCACAAACTCTTACTAAAATCTTATCTTTTAAAAGATGCTTAAAAAGTTTTTTAGAATCTTTTACTTTTGTGAGTATAAAGTTTGAATCACTTTCATAAATTTTACTAAATAGTTTAGATTTTTTTAAAATCTTAATTAGATTCTTTTTATTTTTTTTATGAAGTTTTCTACTTTTTTTAACAAACTTAGAATCATCTAACCTTTGTGTTAAAAATTCAACATCAAAAGATGAGAGATTCCACATAGGTGTTTTTAATCTTTTGATATTTTGTTTGTTTGAAAATATAGCACCGATTCTAACACCAGCACATGAGTAAAACTTTGAGAATGATTGGATTATATATAGTTTGTTATACGATTCTATTTTAGTTCTATATGATTTTAGATTCTCAAACTCTAAAAATGATTCATCTAGTATAACCGTAACATTTTGTTTCTTCCATATTTTAAACAGTTTTTCTAAATCGTAGTATTTCCCATCAGGAGTAGAAGGGTTTACAAAAACCACTATGGAATCTTTTTTTGGTTTTTTATAAAGATTTTTAAACCTATCTATCTTACAAATCTCTTTTTTAGATTCTAATGATGCTTTTTCATACTCACCATATAGAGGGGTATAGAGATATACTTTTTTTTGTTTTAACGATTCTAAAAGGGCAAAAATCGCCGAGGTTGCTCCATTATATAGGGCTATTTGATTCTTTTTTATTTTATAGTTATTTTTTATAGAATCTTTTAATTTTGTGTGATTAGAATCGCCATATTTTACTAACATATCTGAAGTTGGTGTTATGGTTAGTTTGGGATGGTAGCTATTTATATTTGATGAGAAATCTATAATCTCATCATAATCACACCCAATTTGAGAAGCATATTTGTAGATGTTCGCACCATGTTTCATATCTCAACATCATCCCAAAACTCATCAAAATCTAAGTTTGTTAGTGAATTTTCATCTGCTAAACTCTTCTCTAAAAGTTTTTTCTGAGCCACTTGAAAATAATCTTCAAGAGCCTCATTTAACATCGTTGAGTAATCTTTTTTTAGTATTTGACTAAAATTCTCTAGGTTTTCTAAGTTATCACTATTTAGTATAAAATTTCTTTTTTCCATAAAGAGATTGTATCAAAAAAACATCAACTCTTTTGCTTTTTTTGTGTTTTTATATTTGTTGATTCTAAGTAGGGCATAGAATCTTGATGCTAGTTTTATATGCTGTTTTAACTCTTTTTTTGTTAGTTTTTTTATAGTGTGTTGGTTATATGAGTTTAAAAATAAATTTATATAAAACTCACTAACTTTTTCAAACCCAACCATTCCAACACCACAATCAAAACTAAAACTACCATTTCCAGAATCTATAAAATCAAAAACACCAATTTTTTCACCATCAAAAACAGTGTTATCTTTAAAAATATCACCGTGGATAAAACCATCATTTTTCATCTCAAAAGATTCTAAAAATTGTAGTTTTTTATAATGGTAAAAATGATTCTTTTTTGTGTAAGTTAAAAGTGAAATAACATCATAGTTATCTATAAAGTTTGAGTTGTGAATCACTTTAGAGTTATGAAGTTTAGCTAAGAATCTACCAAGAGCGACTATGTGATAACTTTTAATCGTTTTAGGTGTTGAACCATTTAGTTTTTCATATAAAAACCATCCACTATTTTCATCTAAACAAGTTGGGGTATTTAACCATTTAGTTTTTAGGTTCTTTAGTAGTTTTTTATCATCCTCTATCTTAGTTGATATATCTCGCTCATACTTTTTTAAGATATATCCTTTAGTATCTGTAAAAACTATGTAAGTTGTGTCAATGATTCCTGAAGTTGTTGGAACTATCTTTGTAAAACTGTAAGATGGAAACAGATAGTTTAACTCATCTAGTGTTATGGTAGTTACTACACCCATCTATGCTTTACAATCTTTCATAATCTCTAACCAATCCAAATCAAAATGTTTCTCAACATAGGCTTTATGGTGTGGGACAGTACAGCTTGAACAATCTTGATGAATTACACCTTTACCAGCGAACTCTTTTCCGTTGTGGATATTACACTTACTAAGAATCTTAAACTCATCATAACTACCTAAACCATCTTCATTAAAACGGAAGTTTGGACAGGCACAAAGGTAGCAGTTTAACGACTCCATATCGTGACATTTTTTATCTTTAGCATAAAGTGGGCAGAACTCTAGCTCCTCTTTTTTCATATTTTCAAAATCAAAATAGTTTATGATTTGCTCTTTAGTAAAATCTTTTTGAACAAGTTTATCTACAATCTTTTTATGTTTGATAGCATGGTTATCAAACCAATCGTTATAACCCATAAGATTCCTTTTTCTCAAAGTAGTTTACGACATCACCAAACACTAAAATAGCTGGTTTTTGAGCATTTTTAGAATCTATGATTATATTTTTTAAAGATGTATAGATAACACTTTGATTCTCTCTACTAGCATTTGAGATTATTGCACATGGTTTATCTTGTTTTACCTCTAATCTTTTAGATTCTTCAGCTATCTCAACTACACGAGAAAGCCCCATAAGTACGACGATAGTGTGGTTCTCTTTTTTAAGTAAATCACACCAGTCAAGGTTTACTTTGTTATCTTTTAAGTGAGCCGATACAACAGTAAAACCACTAGCATAACCTCTAGCAGTTACAGGTATGTTAGCTAATGCTGGAGCAGATATAGATGAGCTTATGCCAGATATAACCTCTGTTTGTATGTTGTGTGCTAAAAGCTCTTTCATCTCCTCAGCACCTCTACCAAACACAAACGGATCACCACTTTTTAGTCTAGCTATCTTTAAACCCTCTTTGGCATACTTGATGATGATTTGGTTTATCTCCTCTTGGGAAAATGAGTGATGACCTTGTCTTTTACCCACAAAAACTTTCTTAGTTTCTTTTGGCACTAACTCCATAATCTCATCACTTATGAGGTAATCATAAAGGACAATATCAACCTCTTGTATAGTTTTATATGCTTTGATAGTTAATAGATCTGGGTCACCAACTCCACACCCTACAAGGTAAACTTTTGAATCTGCTATCGACATATTAATCCTTTATATTTCCATCCATATCGTACTTATTTAAGTAGCCTCTAGGTGTTAAAACTAACCCATTTTTAGTTAGTTTGGTGTTAGAGTTACAAACCATAATAAGAGTGGACATAGAAACATCACTATGTTCTAACCCTTGTGTTACCAAATCAGTTGTTGTTGTGATAGTGATTTTCTCTTTTTCTCTACCAACATTAGATGCTATGATAGCTATCCTCTCATCAACTTCACTTAAAGCTTCTAAAAAGTTTTGGTATGGTTTGATTCTTGTTTTAGATTTTGGGTTGTAGATTCCTATGATAAAGTCAGAATCTAGTGAGTTTCTAACCCTTTTATCTATCATATTTATATCTGTTAATCTATCTGAAAGTGATATAACAGCAAAATCTTGTGAAACTGGCGCACCAACTCTCGAAGCAGCAGCTAAAAATGATGTCACACCTGGAATCGAGATAAGTTCTATATCATCCCAAAGGTTTTGCTCATCTAAAAGCTCTACAACTAAAGTTGCCATACCAAAAACATTCACATCACCGTTTGATACTATACAAGTTGTTTTACCATCTTTAGCATAGTTTATAGCTTGTTGGCATCTATCTATCTCATGAGTCATACCTGAAGTGTAAACCTCTTTATCTGCTATCAATTCTTTTAACTCTTTGGCATATTTGGTGTAAGATACTATCACTTCACTATCGTTTATAGCTTCTATCGCCTGAGCAGTTATATAGCTAGTCCCACCAGCACCACTACTTAGTATATATAATTTTTTCATTTTTAAAGTGTTCCTATTAATTTTCTTTAGATAAATCAACTTCATATTACAGTTATTTTATCTAAACAGTGATTAAATAAAAGTTTGTAAGGTAAATTTTATTATCTTATTATAGTTAAAAAAATGATTATTACTTATGCTACAATATACTAAACTAAAAGGAAAGATTTTGATTCATAAAGTAAAAAAATATGCCACAACAAACACACTTGTTGTTTTAGGTATCGTTTTAGGGGTTTTGTTTGGTAGTTTCTTACCAGAGTTAGCATTACAACAAAAGCTAATCGGTGATATATTTATATCATTCTTAAAGATGTTAGTTGTGCCACTTGTATTTGCTAGTATATTTATAGCTATTTTAGGATTAGGCTCGATTGAGCATCTTAAAAATATTGGTCTAAAAACGATAGGGCTTTATGTTCTAACAACAGCCCTTTCAGTTACAACGGCGATAATTGTTATGAACATAGTAGGAATCGGTGATGTTGTAAGTAGTGCTGGATTAGCTTATGAAAAAGCAAACACCATAGCACCTTTCTCATTTGAGAAGATGATTTTGAGTTTTATACCTACAAATATTTTCAACTCACTTAGTAACGGTTCTATGATGCAAATCATAGTTTTTGCTATACTTTTTGGTGTAGCTTCACTCTACCTAAAACCTAAAGAGAAAGAGAGTTTACAAACACTTTTCAATGCTGTTTCAGAAGCGATGTTAAAGATGGCTGGGTGGGTTATACTCCTTACACCTATCGGTGTTTTTTCACTCATCTCTTATGTTATCGCTGAACAAGGGATAGATGTTGTTTTAGGTTTATGGAAATATGTACTTGTGGTTATTGGTGTTTTAGTTTTTCATGCCATTATAACACTTCCTATAGTTTTAGCATTTTTTGGGAAAGTAAACCCATACCGTTACTTATCTGATGTAAGAGAAGCCCCTATCATGGCATTTTCTACTGCTTCATCAGCTGCAACACTACCTGTATCTATGAGGGTATCTGAAGAGATGGGTGGAGTTAGTAAAAAAACAGCCTCATTTGTACTACCTTTAGGTGCAACAGTTTCTATGGACGGAACAGCAGCATATCTAACAGTAGCAGTTTTATATATAGCTAATTTAGCTGGAGTAGATTTAAGTTTTGGTGACCAACTACTACTTGGTGTAACAGTAGTTGCTCTTAGTGTTGGTGTAGCTGCCCTGCCTAGTGCTTCATTAGTTATGATGGTAGTGATTTTAAATCAGATAGGTTTACCTGTTGAGTATATGGCTTTGATTGTAGCAGTAGATAGAATCTTAGATATGTGTAGAACCTCACTAAACATAACATCAGATTTAGTTGTAGCTAAAGTTGTTGATGAGATGGAGAGAAGAAAAGTATGAGTATTTATGATTTTAAAGTAAAAGATATAGACTCAAATGAGATAGCTATGAGTAACTACAAAGGTAAAGTTTTACTTATAGTAAATGTAGCAAGTGAGTGTGGATTTACACCTCAATACTCTCAACTAGAGAAGCTTTACCAAACATATAAAGATAAAAATTTTATGGTACTAGGGTTCCCATCAAACCAATTTGGAAAACAAGAACCAAAAGATAATGAAAAAATTAAAATCTTTTGTCATGAAAACTATGATATACACTTTGATATGTTCTCAAAAATAGATGTAAACGGAGATGACACCATCCCACTTTATAAGTTCCTAAAAAAAGAGAAAAGTGGCTTTTTAGGAACAGAGAGTATAAAATGGAATTTCACTAAATTTTTAGTAGATTCTGAGGGTAAAGTTGTAAAAAGATACGCTTCTGCTACTAAACCTGAGGATATTAAAGAGGATATTGAAAATTTAGTATATAATTAGAGTAGAACTAAGTAGGGGAAAACATCTTATGTTTAACAACAAAAATATACTTATAATAGATAAACAATTTTTAGAGATGGTTGAAAAATAATTAAATGAGATTTATCCCTTATGGAAGACAGTTTATAGATCAAAATGATATTGATAGTGTTGTTGATGTATTAAACTCAGATTTTTTAACAACTGGACCAAAAGTTAAAGAGTTTGAAGATTCTTTGTCTAATTATTGTGGTGCTAAATATTGTGTAGTAGTATCTAGTGGTACAGCTGCTTTACATATGTCATCATTGGTTTTGTTAAATAAAGGTGATAAAGTTTTAACAACTCCAAACTCTTTTTTAGCTACCTCAAACTCCATACTTTATACGGGTGCTAAACCAATCTTTGTAGATATAGCTAAAGATGGAAATATTGACCTAGATATATGTGAAGATAAACTAAACAATGATAACACTATAAAAGCTATATATGGTGTAGCTTTTAGTGGAAATATGCTAAATCAAGAAAAATTAAAATATCTAAAAGAGAAGTATAATATAAAGATTCTTGAAGATAATGCTCACTCTTTAGGTGCTATATATGACGACATAAAAGCTGGAAGTTGTATAAATAGTGATATAGGTATATTCTCTTTTCATCCAGTAAAGCATTTGACAACAGCAGAGGGTGGAGCTATAACAACAAACTCTAAAGAGATATATGAAAAACTTTTAACTCTTAGAAATCATGGTACAGTTAAAACTTCACAAATGAAACCATGGGAGTATGAGATGATGGAGTTAGGTTTTAACTACCGTATAACTGACATACAATGTGCCTTAGGAATCTCTCAACTTAAAAAACTTTCAGCTTTTTTATCTCGTAGAGTTGAGATAGCTAAAAAATACGATACTATATTTAAAAATACAATCGTAAAACCTTTATATAAATTTACTACAAAATCATCTTATCATCTTTATGTTGTAAAGGTTGATTTTACAAAGTTATCTACTACTAAAGTTAAACTTTTTACTAAACTAAAAGAGAAAAACATAGGAATCCAACTTCATTATATGCCAATCAACAAACAACCTTACTATAAAAGTTTAGGTTATGGTGATGAGGTAACACCAGTTATGGATAACTATTATGAGGAGTGTTTTTCACTTCCTATCTATCCACTTTTAAGTGATGAAGAGCAAGATTATGTAGTTAAAAATCTGTTTGAGGTGCTAAAAGATGAAAGCTAAAACTATTTGTATCATACCAGCAAGGGGTGGAAGTAAAAGAATTCCAAGAAAAAATATTAAAGATTTTTTTGGTAAACCACTCATAGCTTACTCTATACAAACAGCCATAGATTCTAAACTATTTGATAAAATCATAGTCTCAACAGATGATGAAGAGATAGCAAAAATAGCTAAAGAGTACGGAGCAGAAGTTCCATTTATGAGATCTTATGAGTTAGCTGATGATTTTACAGGTACAGTTGCTGTAGTAGATTCTATGATAGCTAAACTAAAAGAGATAGGTGAAGAGTATGATTATATATGTACTTTATATGCTACTGCTCCCCTTTTAAGAACTGAGTACCTTATGCAAGGTTATGAGAGATTAAAAAGTAGCGATGCTAAATATAGCTTCTCATCAACCTCTATGCCGTTCCCGATTCAAAGAACATTCAAGCTTAGTGATGATGGAAGATGTGAGATGTTTACACCTAAACATTATAGTAGTAGAAGTCAAGATTTAGAGGAAGCTTACCAAGATGCTGGACAATTCTACTGGGACAAATCATCTAAGCAAAGTGATTCTATCATATTTGGAACAGATTCTATCCCCATAGTTTTACCTAGATATTTAGTTCAAGATATTGATACTTTAGAGGATTGGGAAAGGGCTGAACTGGCTTATGCTGTACTCTATAAAGATAATTTTGATAAATGGAATATACTCAAAAAGAGGTTGCATAAAAAAGAAAACATTATAAAATTTTCTAATGGAAATATATATTTTATGTCTCTAGGACAAAATATTGGTCATGAAGTTTATGGTAAAGATGAACTTTTTTTAAGACCTGTTCTTGTTTACAAAAAACTTAGCAAAACTACATTTATAGGTATCCCATTAACTTCACAAAAAAAAGAGGGAAGTTACTATTTTTCATTTAACTATAAAAAAAATAAAACAAGTACAGCGATGCTTCACCAGATGAGAGTCCTTGATATACGAAGAAGTGAATATCTAAGTGGACATATAAATAAAAATATATACAAAAACTTACAATTAAAAGTAGAAGAGTTTATGAAGTTACCCCAAAGTAATACTAAGGGGAATGGCCAACTAGGGCTAAATAGATGATAATTATAGCAAAAGAAAAACATAATGTCAAAATATAAGAATATCCTCTTTAGAACAGACTCCTCATCAGACATAGGCTTAGGGCATATTATGAGAGATTTAGTCCTAGCATCAACATACAAAGATTCTAATATCACATTTGCTACACAAGATTTAAAAGGTAATATAAATAGTAAAATTTTAGATTCCAAGTATAACTTAGAGATTTTAGAATCTAATAGTAAAAAAGAGTTAGTAAAACTTATTAAAAAACTAAATATAGATTTACTTGTTATAGACCATTATAAAATTGATCATAAAAAAGAGAGATACATCAAGAAAAAAACTGCTGTTACAATCTTATCTTTTGATGATACTTATGAAAAACATCATTGTGATATACTTCTAAATCATAACATAAGTGCAAATAAGAAAAAATATAAAAATTTAGTTCCAGAAAACTGTAAACTGAGATGTGGAAATAAATATACACTTATAAGAGATGAATTTATAGAAGAGAAAAAGAAGAAAACTATTTTTATTGCTATGGGTGGAACAGACCATAGTGGTATAAATATCAAAATACTAGAAATTTTACAAAACTTCAAAAATATAAAAGTAGAGCTAGTTACCACTTCAGCAAACATAAAGTTAAAAAAGTTAAAAAAATATTGTGATAATAAGTCTTGGGTTAAACTTCATATAGATTCAAGTAAAATAGCAAAACTTATGAAAAAATCAGATTTAGCTATAATAACTCCTAGTGTAACTTTACATGAGGTGCTATATATGCAAGTGCCATTTATAGCTATAAAAACAGCTGAAAATCAAAAAGATACATATCAGTATCTTTTAAAAAAAAGTTATAATGTTTTAAGAAGATTTCATCATAAAAAATTAAAAGAGAGACTATGCAAAGTATTGAAGTAGATAAATTTACTTTATCAGAATCAAGCCGTATAGAGTATAAAAAAACTTTAACAGATGGTTTAGAAAAGGAGATAGTTGCTTTTCTGAACCATAATGAGGGTGGTGCTTTATATATAGGCGTAGATGATACTGGTGTTGTTGTAGGACTTAATAATCCAGATGAGATTCAATTAAAAATAAAAGATAAACTAAAACATAACATTACACCATCTTGTCTTGGGCTTTTTGAAGTTATACTAGAAAAATATAATGACAAAAATATTATCAAAATCATAGTTGCAAGTGGAAGGGAAACACCATACTATATAAAGAAATATGGTATGTCATCAAAAGGTTGTTTTATAAGAGTGGGAAGTAGTAGTGAGCCTATGAATCAAACAATGATAGAGAACCTTTTTGCATCAAGAGTAAGAGATTCGCTTAGTAAGATAAAATCACATAGACAGGATTTAACCTTTGAACAGTTGAAGATATACTACGAAGAGAAAGGTTTAAAGTTAAATGATAAATTTGCATCAAACTTAGAGTTACTAACAGAAGATTCTAAGTACAACTATGTAGCTTACCTTTTAGCAGATACAAATGGTACATCTATAAAAGTAGCTAAGTATGCTGGGATAGATAAAGTAAATCTTATAGAGAATCAAGAGTTTGGTTACTGCTCACTCATTAAAGCTACTCATAAAGTGTTAGATAAACTAGATGTAGAAAATAAAATATCTACAAAAATAACATATAAAAATCGTATAGAAAAACCACTATGGAATAAAATAGCATTGAGAGAAGCAGTTATAAATGCAATAGTGCATAATGACTATACTACACAAATACCACCAGTTTTTGAGATATATAGTGACAGGATAGAGATAACTTCAACGGGTGGACTATCTACTATTAAAAATCTCGAAGATTTTTTTGATGGCTACTCGAAACCTATAAATAGAGAACTAATGAGAGTGTATAAAGATTTAGAGTTTGTGGAACATCTAGGTTCTGGAGTTGACAAAATTTTAAAAGCCTATACTAAAGAGAGTTTTAAAATATCTAAAAATTTTATGAAAAATATATTTTTTATAGATAATAATGATATAAATTTATTTTATGAGGGAGTAAATGAGGGAGTAAATGAGGGAGTAAATGAGGGAGTAAATAATTTATACAATTTAATAAAAATACACCCAAATAATCGCACCACTTTTTTTGCTAAAAAACTAAATACTTCTGTAAAAAATATAGAAAGATGGATAAAAAAATTAAAAGATGAAGATAGGGTAGAGTTTAAAGGAAGTCCAAAAATAGGTGGGTATTGTGTTAAATGATGTTAAAATAGCTATTTTAACATCATCGAATCAATGGTTTGTACCTTATGCTAAAGAGTTAAGCAATAGATTGATAAACTCTAGTTTATTTTTTAATTATAAAGATATTGATGATAATTTTGATATTGTTTTTATACTAAGTTATCATAAAATAATAGAAAAAGAGTATTTAAAAAAATCTAAACACAACATAGTTATTCATGCAAGTGCTTTACCAAAAGGTAAAGGTTGGGCTCCCCTGTTTTGGCAAATACTTGAAGGAAAAAAGAAGATACCCTTTAGTATGTTTGAAGCAACCAATGGAATAGATAATGGTGATATTTATATGCAAAAAATATTATCACTTACGGGTTATGAACTTAATGAAGAGTTACGAGATAAACAAGCACAATTTACTATAAAAATGTGTTTAGAATTTATAACTAATTATGAAAAATATAAATTACCATATAAGCAAAATGGAGATGAGACCTTTTATAAAAAAAGAACGATAAAAGATAGTAAATTAAATATAGATAAAACTATAAAAGAACAGTTTAATCCGCTTAGAATTGTAAATAATGACGAATATCCTGCCTTTTTTGAGATAGACGGAAATAGATATATTTTAAAAATAGAACTAGATGAACGGGGGGGGGTAGAACTCATTGATTTTGTTGATACTTCACCGAAAGAGAAAGAACTAGTTTTAGATATGAGAAATCATGAAAATGTTAAATTTTGGATGTACAATAGTGATAATATTGTTTTAGATACTCATTTAAGATTTATAAATAGTTTGATTTTTGATATAAAAAACCAATATTTTCTAGTAAAAAAAGATGAAAAATGTATTGGT
>Ga0256842_1001175_pt1 | contig 21592 bp, 22 predicted proteins | sample 4559240metaG_FD_185973 | JGI IMG/M metagenome (GOLD analysis project Ga0256842, IMG submission 185973) | Hydrothermal vent microbial communities from Guaymas Basin, Mexico - 4559-240 | ecosystem: Environmental > Aquatic > Marine > Hydrothermal vents | place: Mexico: Guaymas Basin | collected... | reverse complement strand
TTATAAATAACAGGGCAAACTTTATAGGAAAGTAAGATGGATTTAGCACATCTTGGAATAAAAATAGATTATGCTGATATCGATAAAGCAGTTAATAAGCTAAAAGAATTAGAAAAAGTAAGCTCTATTGTAGAAAAACAGACTAAAGATATCTCTTTTACACCTAAATCTAATACAGAATTAAATAAACTGAATGCAGAGCTAAAAGCTCTTAATAAACAAGCTCAAATTTTAGGAGAAACTAGCTCTGTCTCTGCTAGAGAAGTAGATAGATTGGCCGCAAAATTAAAATATTTAGAAAAGCAAGCTAGTTTAAAAGGATTATCTCAAGGAAATAGAGAATTACAGACTTTAATCAGACAAACTGGTCAATCTATAGATAATCTAACTGGTAAAATAAAAACATCTGATAATATAGTTAAAAGGTGGTGGAAAAGATTTGGTGAAGTTGGTGTAGGATTTACTCTTATCTACCAAACAGTTAATCTAGTTACAGGCGCAATTCACTCTCTTAATCAAGTTATTTTAGATGGTATTAAACTATCAGGTGAATTAGTAAGCGCTCAAGCTAAACTTTCTATGTGGCTAGAAATGGGCTCACAAGGCGCTATTAGTTTCCAAGAAGCTATGAATGTTAGTAAACAGACTATACAAGCTTTAGCAGACGCTTCTCTCACGTCTACATCAACTCTAAAAGAATTAGCTACTGGATTAGATGAGGTAAGTCAAGCAGGAGTTTTTATAAGTAAAGATGTAATGCCTAAATTTGCAGATTTGATTGATTTTACTAAAATGGTAGCTGAAACTACTGGCTCTACTACTAGACAAATAAGACAAGAACTGCAGGCTTTAATGCAAGGACAAGTCAAGACTACTAACTTACTTATCAGAACCGCTCAGCAGTTGCATATTCTTACAGATGAAGATATACAAGGCTTAAAAGAAATGCAGAACAGGCAAGAAGTCATAGAGAAGCTCTCTGAAAGTATATCTTCTTATTGGGAAAAAGTAAAAGAAGTTATAATATCTGCTGATGTAAATACAGCTTTTGATAAATGGTATGATTCGCTTACTAGATTGGTTACAAAAGCCACTGAACTTACTTCTGAAAAACAAGGCACAATGAACATATTTGGAGCCACTATATACAAGCACATTCAAGAGCTTAACAAAGAACTTCAAAACATGAATGTTGAAAAATATGAGAATTTCTTTTTGGGATTAAATATAGCTTTAGATAAATTTCTAACTTTGGCAGAAAAAGCTGTAAAAAGCTTGATGAGTATTGATATCTCTACTGATTCTGTAAATTTAAAATTTAAAGAGCTAGAAAATTTTATAACCGGTGTTATTACCCCTTTCCAAATGTTCTATAATGTAGCTAAAAGCTTAGATGATAATTTAGTTAGTTTAACCGACACACTGGGTGATATGGGAATTCACCTGGTTTCTATCCATAAAATAATAGGTGAGGCTTTTATTTATAGATTATTTTTTGGAAAGTGGAGCACTGCTGCTATTATTACAGCTTTAGATAAAATATTTAGCTACTTAGATAAACTGAAAGGTAAAAGTGGTAATGAGCTTTTAAATTTGGCACACCAGAGTTTAGAATATGGTATTATTGGAACAATGCTTTTTGGATGGAAGGCTGGTGCTATAATAGCAGTATTACCCACTGTTTCATATATAATAGACAAATTAAATAATATGCAAAACAAAAATACAGGAAACAGTAATTACACTTATAGAGGAACAGTTGATTGGAATGCAAAACATCCTGAGCAAGAAACTCAAAATATAATAAATGATTACAAAAAAACTATACAAGAAATTAATGATACATTCAAAAAGCTAAGGGAAGAAGCTGAATTAAAAGAATATGCACAAAAAATTAAAGAATCTTTAATGACTCCTATAGAAAAACTAATTGAAGAAAAGAAAAAGCTAGATAAGTTAGTTAAGACAAGTAAAATTACTAAAGAAGAAGAATTAAAATACTTAGCTAAAGAGGCTAAATCCTATCTAGGGTTAAAATCTTCTATTGAAGATGTAATGAAAATTCTATCAAAAAGCCCTGATACATGGAAAGCAAATCTAAAAGCCTTGATAGAGAATGAGCAAGCAATAAAAGAATTTAAAAAACACTTGGAAGACTTAAAGAAATATGCGCAACGACTAGAAGAATCTGCTAGTCCTTTAGGGAAATTTATTAAAGGATTTCAGAAGTTACAAGAAACACAAAAATTAGTAGGGTTATCAAACAAAGCATACGCTCAAGGATTGTTAGAAATCTCTAAAAATATTGTAGATACTACAGATAAAGAGAAATCTCTAAAGTTAGCGTTCGAAGCCTATGCAGATAAGCTAAAACAACTACCTTTAGACCAAGTCATAGAAAAAATAAAAGAATTAGCCAATTCATTTACTATACAAGAGTCAGTATGGCAAAAAGGAATCAAAGCTTATATAAGCGACGTTAAGTCAATGAAAGATGAAATAGCTGATTTAATACACGGAATGTTTTCTCAGTTAGAAGATATGCTGGCCAGATTCCTTGCATCTGGAAAGCTTTCTATAAAAGATTTCTCTGAATATATTATAAATCAGATAGCTAGAATTTACGCTAGACAGTATATGGTGAAACCTTTAGCGCAGTATATGTATAACATAGTACCCTCATTTAGTGGGGGGCAGTTTGGTAGTTCAGGCTTTTCTTTTAACAATATACCTTGGGCATCGTTAGGTGATATATTCTCTACATCGGCTGCGCCTTTAGCTACAACAAGTGCTTTTAGTAATTTATCCTTAATGCCTACTACTACAACTTCTTCTGCGTTTGACAGTCTATCTTTAATGCCTTCAGCTACAGGAACAACTACATCTGCAGGAGCATTTAGCAATTTATCTCTAATGCCTGCAGCTACTACACCAACAACTTTATCCTTTTCTCAGGCATTACCTTATGCTGGTTGGAGTGCTTTAGGATATTCTACTTTAGGAAATTGGGTAGGATTACCACAATCACAATATTCCCCATTCACTGCTGGTGCTGGGGGAATGGCGGGAGCTATGTTAGCATCATCTGTTTTTTCTGTTAATCCTATTGCAGGTGCCGTTGTAGGTGCTTTAGCAGGTGGGGCAGGCGGTGGATTACTAGGACACCCTCATATAGATGATGTTGATTTGCATATTTATTTTGGGAATCCTAATGAACCCTACCCTCAAAATTATGGGGGGCTAAGACAAAAAGAATTTTTTGAATGGGATAGAACCATAAATGATTTTATGTCTGTCAATATTAGAAAAGGCTCATACATGAGTGATGAACAGGCCAGGCAACTAGAACAAGCTATTGCAGATTATTTTCAAGGGCTATTTGATAATATAGAAACTCAATTCGGTATTAGTGTAAAAGAAGTATTAGAAGGCCAAGCTGCAGGATTTCATGAAAATGATTATTCAGGAGATTTGCAGGCTACTTTAGCTAAATATACTGATGAGTTTTTTAAGAATTTTACAGATGAGCTAACAGAATCAATATTAGGATATTCTATAGATTATGATACATTAAAAAAGTTTCAACAGTCTGGTGAGTCTATTGCAGATACATTCTCAAGGGTAGTTGGAAGCCTAAAAGAAATACCCCATGCTGCTGAGCTAATTGGTGAATATATGAGCCAGTCTGGAGATGATGTTGTTACCGCATATAATAAATTAGTAGAAACATGGCAAAATATTAAAGCTATAGTTGATACAAATTTGCCAACTATTCAACTTGCCACTACACCAGCTCAACTTAAACAGCAATTTATGGGAAATATAAGACAGCAAGTAGGTAGTGGTCTTGCTGGTCTATATCAAGCTGATATAAAAAAACAATTAGAAAATTATTTACTACAAACTTATGGGATTAGTGATTGGAATTCTGTAGTAAGTGCAATAAAAGACGGAACTATTAGCATAGAAGCTTTTAATAACGCACTAAATGAGTTTAGTAAAATTATAGATAATAATGCAGAAGCCTTAGATATATTATTTCAACAAGAGGTCGCTTTAGGTAATATAGATGTTTCATGGATTTTTGAAAAAATACCAAATGCTGCTAATACAATACAAGACTATATAGATAGAACAGGGGAAACCACTGTAGAAGCTTATAATGATTTAGTAACCCAGTGGAATTATATATCTAATTTGGTGTCTAGTGCTTTTCAAAATATCAGCCTCACATTTAATGTTCAAGATTTAAAGCAACAGTTTTTAGCTAATTTTAAGCAAAACTTAGGTAGCCAGCTTATTCAAAGGTTTTATCAAAGTTTAAGTGACCAGATTAGTGGAGCTATATTCTCTACTTTTGGTATAGCAGATTATACCCAGCTTGCTAATTACTTAATGAATGGAACTGTTAGTATAAAAGATTTTAATAATGCCCTTGTAGATATAGGGAACATAATAGACCAAAATTCGCCTAAACTAGAACACTTAAAGCAGATATTTGAAGATTTAGGATTGCTTGACGATTATTACAAACAACAATATGAACAAGCTAAATCTAATTATATAAGCGCCTTGCAAGCCGAAATTTCAGATTTACAGCAAAAACAACAACAATTAGAACAAGATTTCCAAAAAGCTAAACAGGATTATTTGAATGCTCTTCAAGAAGAAATTAATAAAAATCAAGAAGCCGCAAACTCTGCTAACAGGTTGATAGAAACTTTTGGAGATTTAATTGAATCTATAAACTCTTATAGAGATGAATTGATAGGAAATACACTAAGTCCTTCGACATACAACTATACCAGGGCTCAATTTCTTGACTTAGTATCAAACTTAGACACAAGTGATACAGATGTTTTACAAGAAACATTAACAAAATTACCAGAAAGCGCTAGGGCTTTTTTAGAGCAGTCAAAGCACTATAATACATATGACCAATATTTGAGAGATTACTATTGGGTAATGCAAGTATTAAATGAATCTCAAGATAAAGCAGTAGATATACAAGAAGAACAACAAGATTTGTTAGATGATATAAACAAAACATTAGAAGACTTAAACGAAAGATATAATGAAGTAAGTGGAAAAGATATAAAGGACTTATCTCAAGCTGCACAAGATTATAGAGATACGTTAGATGCATTAAGTAATTCTTATTATCCTGAAGCTATCCAGAAATATCAAGATATCTTAGAAGAACTACAAAGTATTCATTATGATTTACCAACCACAGAAAGTGAATACGAAAAAGCAAAGCAGCAGTATGAACAGCATACAGGAGGCAGTGCTATTACAGGGGGTAGCACAAACACTACCCATGAGAACGGCTCTTCTACAAATACTAGTTCAACATTCGATCCATCAAAATATGGATGGACAACAAATGATGTGTTAGATTTTTTTGGCAATGCTACGGTTGAACAAGTTCAGCAAGCTGCTCAAACTGTTGGTGTAACCGCATCACAATTAGCAAATTGGGCAGAAACTCAAAATATAGATATAACACCAGAGAAAATACACGAACTTTATGGAATTCCCTTAATGCAAGAAGGCGGAACAGTTTATAAGCCAACCCTAGCAGTAGTAGGTGAGGCGGGTATAGAACATATTACCCCCGATAGCCAAATGAAAGAAGTTAAAGAAAAGTTGGGTGAAATTAAAGAAATACTATGGATGATGCTAAATACAACTGGTGATAATACGAAAGTGCTTATTAAACTAAACAACTTAATTACTGGATGGGATTATGAAGGCTTGCCTGAAACTAGAGAATAGTAATAATGCTGCACTTAAGTGCAGGAGATAAAATATGAAGCTAGTAAAATTAAAAGATATAAATTTAATTTATAGCAATATTTCAGAAGATGCTTATTCTGAATATGATAGCTCGGCTACTTATAACACAGGAGATAGAGTATATGTAACAAAAGAATCTGATGGCACAACTGAAAGAACACCACATGAAATATACGAGAGCCTAGCTGATAATAATACTGGCAATTATCCACCAGATAGTCCTGATAAATGGGGCTTTATTAGCGCTACTAACAGATGGAAAATGTTTGATAAATATACTACTACTCAAACAGAGAATGATAGTAGTATAGAAGTAGTAGTAGGTTTTTCTCTTTGCGATACATTTGCGCTGTTTGGATTAGATGCTACTACTGTTGATTGGTATTTATATGATGGGGATTATACTGACTCTAACAATTTAATTACTTCAGGGAGCATAGATTTGTCTGAATCAGTAGGGAATTGGTATGAATATTTTTATGGGGATATAGAATATAAACCAGAGTGTTATGTAAACAATATCCCAATTTACGGTGATGGACAACTTAGAGTTGTTATAAATAAACCTTCAGGCACTATTAGGTGCGGTATGCTTTGTATAGGAAGGGAAGTATTTTTAGGACTAACTCAATATGATGTAAATATATCAATAAGCGATTATTCAAGAAAAGATGTAGATGACTGGGGTAATGTATATCTAAAAAAAGGTAATTATGCCAAAAAAGTAGAATGTGATTTTTGGTTAGATACTGGGCAGGTTGATTTTGTTAGAAAAAAATTAGCAGACGTACGAGCCACACCCACTATTTTTAATGTAAATAATGATAATTTACAAGACAATAGTTTCAGTAGCTTAATTGTTTATGGCTTTTATAAAGATTTTAATATAATCATTCCAGGGCATAGCTACAGTAAATGCTCTTTAGAAATAGAAGGTATTATTTAATAGGAGGAGTTTATGGCAATAAATCAACAAATAACATCAGCACCACCAGCACCACAAAGAAGCGATCCAAACACTTTTGCGGATAAAGCGGATGCTTTTGTAGCATGGTTAGAAAATTTAGATGATGAACTTAATCAGTGGGCTAGTGAATGTAATGCTACCGCAGAAGACATAAACTCTTTTAAGCCAGAACTTTTCTCAGCAACATCAAATACAACTATAACAGTAGAAACTGGCACCAAGACTTTTACTTTAAATGAAGAAAAAAGAGCTTTTGGTGTAGGGAATAAATTACGTATTGTATCTGCATCTGACCCAACTAATGTATGGATGGAAGGAATTGTAATTAATTACACAAATAATGATTTGACAGTAAATGTAGGAAGTGTAAGTGGCAGTGGTACTTATTCTGATTGGAAATTAGCTATAAATGCAGGCAGTGATGCAAGTTCTGTAAATGGGGTTAGTGCTTCACAAACACCGCAGGCAAATACTATTCCTGTAGCAGATGAGAATGGAACCCTAGATGATTGGTTATCAGAAAATATTACAAATTGGCAGCAAGATTTCAGTCAAAACGGTTATACAAAACTACCTAATGGTTTAATTATTCAGTGGGGTCACAAATGGGTAGATTATACAGATAGCAATCTTGATACAATAGTATTTCCTATATCCTTCCCAAATGCATGTTTTGTAGTTGTAAATGCTACATCTGGTGGTTCTTGTGTAAGTGGAGTTTATAATAAAAATAAAAATAGTTTTCAAGCAGATTGTTTCCATATTCATGATGGCGCTCAAGATAGCATTAATGTTTATTGGATAGCATTGGGCTATTAATTTATGTTAAATTTAAGGAGTAAGTAAAACTATGAAGTATGCAATTTTTGATGAACAAGGTTTTCCAAAAGCATTTTACTCTCTAGATATTCACGGAGACAAAATTCCTTCTGAAGCAATAGAAATAACAGAAGAGCAATGGCTTGAGTTTATAAACAACCAAGGCAGAAGAAGATGGGATTTTGAAAATAAAAAAGTTATTGAATATATTTCACCAACACCTCCTTTAGACGAACTTAAACAACAAAAACTTCGTCAATTAAAAAAAGAACTACAAAATTTCATTTATTCTCATTACGATCAAGGCACTCAAGCTAGTTTTATAGCTCTATATCAGCAAGCAAAAGAACAAAATAATACTGTTGTTCTTACTCAAATCCAAAAAGTATGGGATTGGATTAATTCTGTATTAAGTTACTACTATTCCAAGAAAGAATCTATAAAAAATGCTACTACACAAGATGAATTGGATAATATTACATGGGATTGGTCAACGAGGGAAGAGACAGAACATATAGAATTAAAGGACGTGATAAATATATTGAACCAATAGTAAAGGATAGTTAATTATGACAACAATAAAAGAAATTCTAAAACAATACGAATCTCACAACCAATTTGAAGCTATCATAAAACATACTCAGTTAGAGTCTTTATTTAAGAAACTATTGGACTCAGATTATGCTTTTATAGCAAATTTAATATTAAATTACCGTGACGAATGGTTACTAACACCTGAGTCGATACAAAAATTCTTAGAACCATTGGGCTTAGGCACTATTGAAGCTGTCGATGAATTCTTGCAGAAGCACAAGGCTCTCAACAATATATTCTTCCCAAAAATCGCTGTTAACAATCTATCAACTATAACTATTTCAGAAATTCAAAATATCCTTAAGAACTCATGGTTAGAGTTTGAGTCACACGTTTACTATGACTTTGGTGATTCTACTTATTACTTATTAGATAAATCAACTTTGGATACTATCCTAACTAAATGTAAAATAGATAAGAAGCCTTATGTCAAAAGCAAATTTGATTGTGAAGATTTTGCTAGAACTACAAAAGCTTGGGTTACATTAAATATTAAAGGCAATGTTACTTTTGCTAACGTTGAAGGAAACTTTTACAAAGATGATAAACTTCAATTCGCTCATGGATTCAATCTAGTTATTTATACTGACAACGGTAAGATTCAGGTTGGTCTAGTAGAACCACAAAAGGATACGATTATCTCTTCACAAGAAGATGTTCCTAAGTGGTTCTTTACAGCAAACAAAGTAAAATTAAGGTTTATACAATTTTAAAGGAGGATTAATTATGAAAATATCTTTTTGGAAAGCATTATCCTTAGTAGGACTTTTGGCTGAAGAATTAAGCAACGCAGCCGCAGATAATAAAATTACTGTTGCTGAGGCTCTGCATATTATAGAATCTTTATGTGAAAAGCTTGAAATTGATTTTGATAAAGCTGGATTCGATTTAGTTAAGTCTAAATTTGACAAAGGGGAATAATTATGCCTTTTAGTGGTGAATTAATTGTAAAACAATTGCCTGTAAAAGTTGTTAGAACAGGTTTTCTCTGGTTTTCTACACGTAAGAAAACAGTTCTTGAATGGGAAATATATGAAGACCTTACCTACAAAGATGATAAGCTCGGTATCAAAGTAACAGTTCCGAAAGGTCAAACAACAGACTTTGCTTCAATTCCTAGAATATTTTGGCCTATTCTGCCACCAGTTGGGAGATACTCAAGAGCTGCAGTTGTCCACGATTACTTATATAGGCACGGACTTTTTACTAGAAAAGACTGCGATTTAATATTTCTACATGCTATGGAAGAGCTAAACGTAGCTAAGTGGAAAAGAATAGTTATGTATTGGGCAGTTAGATTATTCGGAGCGCCTGCTTATAAAAAGTGTCAAAAAGTTGACACTTAGGCAATTAATGATTATAAATTACCTTAGTTGATAATACTATCTAAGGAGCTAGTTTATGGAGAATATTCAGAATGAGCTTTCTGAAATAAAAAACGATATTTCTAACATTAAAACTGACATAAAACTGATTTATCAAACTCAAGCCACGCTCTCTGAAGCAGTAGAGAAGCTTACAGATATTACAAGCAAATTTCAGGCAATGATAGAAAAACAAAATACACAATCAAGTGATATTCATGATTTGTTTACAAAATATAATAAGCTGCAAGAAGAAATGTATGAAAAAATGAGCCAGTGCCAGGCTCATACTATAAAGATAAAAACTTTATGTGACGAAATTAGAGAATTAAAAGATGCTATTAAATTCAGGGATAAAGCTCTTATAGGCTTAGGATCAGGTGTTCTTATTTATATAATTGTAGAATTAATAAAGTTAATTTAGGAGGATAAAAATGAAATATTTTAAAATAGATGAATTTAAATGCCCTTGCTGCGGCAAGGCTGATATGGATAAAGAATTTCTAGAAAAAATAGACAAAGCTAGAGAATTAGCTGGAGTTCCTTTTGTTATAACTTCAGGCTATCGCTGTTCTAAACATAACAAAGAAGTGGGTGGGAAACCTGACAGTGCACATACAAAAGGACTTGCTGCTGATATAAAATGTATTAGGTCAAGAGATAGATTTAAAATGATTAAAGCTTTAATTGATGCTGGTTTTACTAGATTTGGTATAGGAAAGAATTTTATCCATGCTGATATAGATAGCAGTAAGCCACAAGAAGTAGTATGGACTTATTACGGTAAGGAGTAGTTATTATGGAAGACTTTCCAGCGCAACTAACTCAAATTATAAATACAATTGATTCTGCTGTTCTAATCCTAACTGTAAAAGTTTTCTTGGCTATACTACTAGGTATAATCCTTAAAAATATTGCTCAAAATATTTTCTCTTACTTTGATTTTAGGTCAAACAAGTATGTTTGTATTGGTAGAAAAGTAGTAGTTGATAGCTTTGAGGGGGTAATTACCTCAATAACGCCAAGATTCATTATTATAGAAAATAAGGAGCAAAGCTTGCTACTGCCTACTACTAAATGGAGAGAATATAACTGGAAATTCTATCATAATATTGACAGACAGGACTCCATTACTTTAAGCCATTTTTAGAAAATGGATAAAATAACAGTCATTACATTAACAGGGGATAGAAATAAAGTCTTTGAACTTACTAGGCAGCACATTTTAGCTCAAACAATTCAGTCTGACCAGTGGATAATTGTTGACGATGGATTTGAGCCTTTACCTGAAAGATTAATAGAAGGTGCAGATTATATTAGAAGAGAACCTAAAAAAGGTGAAGATTTCACTTTAATTCAAAATATAAAACTAGCTGTTTCGCAAATAAAAGGCAATATTATATTATTTATGGAAGATGACGATTACTATGCGCCAAAGTATATAGAAATTTATTACAACTATCTTAAAGAATATACCCTAGTAGGAGAAGGTTGTGCTAGATACTATCATGTTCCAGCTCAAAAATATACTAGAATGAGTAACAAAAGACATGCTAGCTTAGCTCAGACTGGTTTTAGAAAAGAGCTATTGGACATATTTAAAGCAAGTATAGAAGAAGATTTTCATATAGATATAAGATTTTGGAGAAGAGCCTTAAAACTTGGTTATATATTTTTTGATACAGAGGATAAATTAAAATTACATTGTTCACTTAAAGGATTGCCAGGCCGCAAAGGTATAGGAATAGGACATAATAAAAACTTAAAGCTATACCAAAAAGATAAAGATTATAAAATGCTAAAAAAGTGGATAGGTGAAAAAACTGCACTCAAACACATAAAACTTATAGGGGATAACTAATGCCATCAATTTATAAAGAAATAGCAATAGTAGAAGAACTTTTAAAACCTGAGCGTTATTTAGAGATAGGAATTCTGAAAGGGAAAAATCTATTACAAGTAGATGCTAAGTATAAAGTAGGGATAGATATTGCGCCAAAGCTAATAGCTAGACAAAATATTAAAATATATAAAGGCGCTTCAGATAAAGTATTTAACAGTGAAAAATTTAAAAAAGAAAAGCCTTTTGATTTAATATTTATAGATGCCTTTCACGAATACAGACAAGTTGTAAGAGATATAAATAATGCTGTAAAATTCTTAAATCCCAAAGGCATTATAGTCTGTCATGATGTTTACCCTTTTGATAGACTAGATTTGCCCAATCTTACAGATAAACAGCCACCAAATTCCTTATCTGCTTGGACTGGAGATGTTTGGAAAGCTGTTTTTCATGTCAGATGGCTAATGTCCAAGTTAGATTACTGCGTAGTTAAAAATTTCCCTGGATACCTATATCTACGGAAAAGAAGAAAAGCACGTGAAATAGATGAATCAGAATTGAAAGAAAGAGTAGACACAAATACTGTAAATGAAGATATTATTGATAATCTAACTGAGGAATGGGCGCTTAACAACCTTGACCTAATGAACATAGTATCTTTAGAAGAGCTAAAAGAAAAGCTATGTTAGGAAAAATATATTCTCCAGAAGATAAAATAATTATTATAGGCGGCGGGGTTAGTTTTAAAGAAATAGATATCTCTAAAATAAAAGACAAGCCTATTATAGGTGTAAATGCAGCCTATAAGCTAGGCTCTTGGATAGACATTCTGTTTTTTGGCGATTGTAGATTTTATGAATGGAATAGGCTAGAATTAGAAAAATGGCCAAATAGTGCTGTAACTTGCTGCACAAAATTAAAGAATCATCCTAAAATAGAATATTTAGAGCCTATTGATAGTCAGCATATAAATATTGAGGACTTAAATACTATTTCTTGGCCTACAAAGGATGGTGGAGCTAATAGTGGTGGGGCTGCAATTTGTTTAGCCGCAAAGCTAGGTGCTAAAAATATATTCTTATTAGGCTTTGACGGTCAGCCTGTAAATGGACAGCACCACTGGCATAACTACTATAAAATGCCAAGTAGAGATTGGATATATTCTAGGTTTAATAATTTTTTTAAAGTAATTGCACAAGATGCACTTGAGTGCAATATTAATATTTATAACGTAAATCCTGATTCGGCTATTCCCTATTTTAAGAAAATAAGTATAACAGAATTTTATAAAATGATAGGAGGATAACAATGTTAAAAGTAGAATCTAATGACCAGGGTATTGTAATAATCCCTTTGTTTAAAGAAACAAGTTTCAGTAATGGGGAGACTTTAGAATCTAAAGTTGTAGAATTGTCTTTTAAAGAAGTAAAAGGCTATTTTTCTTATCAATATTCAGTTACAGGGAGCGCTGTTATAGAACTATATGTATCCCATACTGGAGAAGATTATGTATTAATTGATTCTGTAACCTGCGCAGATACTACTAATATCAGAACACCTATTATTCCTGTTACAAAGCATCTAAAATTTAAGGTTACAGGAAATTCTGATGGAAATATATCACTAACTTTAGCTATAGTTTAATTAGGAGGATAACCTATGATTAAGGAATGGAACAGCCTAGCCTGGAATAGTAATATTTTAAGTAACAATGTTATAGTAGTAAAAGAAACCCAAACAGTCCAGCAAGTTTTAGATTCTATTACTGATGCTAGCGAAACAAACAAATATCTTGTTCTTGTCCCATCAGGTCATGAATTAGAATATTTTGACTGGAAACCTAATGTTGAAGTGAAGTTTCTCGATAACCTAGACGAGCGGTGGCAGTTAGACGAGTTAGAAGGGTGGGATGATTTGAGTAATTGGATTATTGGTTCAGCTTTTACGCCAAGCATTGAAGATATTCAAGGTAGAAATTGGTTAAAACTGGCTGTTAGTGATGTAGAGGGAGCCAAAAACAGTTATTTTAAAATGTGCCCATCTTTATTAACATACCAAGGGCTCTTAATAACTATTAAACTTACAAATAAAAAAATCTCGCAAAATTTAAAAATAGAATGCTATATACACGATATTGCAGATTCTTATATTAAACCTGCATATCTCGATAGTTACGGGCTAGGCGAACACGAATTAACATTATTTATTCCATTCAATTTTGATAATTTTTCTTTATCTAATGTAAATGAACAATTTAATTGGGAAAGTATAAAATATATTCAGCTTCATATAGAGGGTTTTGACGATGGTGATGAAATACTATTTTCTAACTTTAAATTAGTTAGAACATTTCCGTATCCGTGTCTATTTCTAAGAACAGATGATTCATCTTTAGGCTCAAACTATAATAGAGTCAGAGTTTTAAAGGAAATAGAAAATAGAAGGTTACCTATTATTTGGGCAATTATAGCTGAAAATATAAATTGGCAATTTGGATTAGACAACAACCTTCCGACACCAGAAATGTTACAGGAATTTCAAGATAAAAGCTACATCTCTATTGTAAATCATAGTCTCAGTCACCCAAATTTCCATGATGATTTACAAGATAATGAAAAAGATACTTTATTTGAGGTTGAGTCATCAATGTATATTTTTGAAAGACTTGGGTTGAAAGATGCTTTGCAATGGTGGGTCAATCCCTATCAATCAACAAACTATTACTTACAAAAATACCTAAAGGAATTTGGTTATAAAAGCGTTTATAGCACTAGGGATTCAGTTCCGTTATGTATACCGTCTTTTTCGACCTTTTTAGAACAGACATATAATTTAAAGAAAGGTGGCATAGCCACGTTTTTATTTCACTCTTACGATTTAGGGTCAGAAGGGGCTATAGAAGATTTGCTAAATCAAATTGATAATATACTGCAAACACACCGCCCTGTTAGTATTAGAGATATAGAGCGACTCATGGATAACTCACACGAAAAGTTTTCTCCGAGACAGACGAAGCCAACTTTGTTCCAAGTACTTGACTCAGACTTTGATATGTATTTCTACCACAAACAGCTCTTCCTAGACCCAAATGGAACTGATAGAAACATAAATGTTCAGCCGTATGAGTTACGACCTGGTGACCCTGCTCTAATCGTTAATACTGGCTCAACTGGCAACCTTATTTTTGATCCATCTGGATTAAACTTAACAATTCAGTCAGGGCAAAGCGCTAATGTTATATATGATGGCGACCAGTGGAGACAAATTTAAAATAATAGGAGGATAAAGATATGATAACAATAAAAACTTGGAGTCAAAATTCAGGCTGGGCTGAGACAACAGGCACAACAAGTGCTACAGCCATTCAAAAAAATCCAAAAAAGAAATACCTAGTTTTATATGTGGATTACACAAAAGGAGATGAAACTGAGGCTAAAATTCTTTGCAGAATGAAAAACGCAGATATTACAGATGATATAAGTTTTGATGATAGTTTTATTGATAGTAATAATAAATCTCAGCCAAATGAATTAATATTAGAAGATACTTGTAAAAGGCGCTTAGCTGTTAGATTATTTGATTCTGAAAATATAATAGAAATATACACTGAATTAGTAGGGGCTAGCGCATCCCCTGGAGCTCTAAATATCTACACTAAACCTGCGAATTAAAGGAGGCTGTAATGTATAGAAATATGGTACAATTATACAGAAATAACCAAATAATAGACGTAACAAAAGAATGCACTTTTGAATGGCTACAAGAGCCAGATAGCATTACATATGGAACTTTTCCTAATTCAATAAAGACGCCTAATTTAGACGATTATTTAGAATTTCAATCTACCTTAACTGGCTCAGGAAATGTTGCAAGGTTGAGGATAACATTACCAAAAGTTAAGTTTTGTTTTCCAATTGTTTATTTTAGTTCTGGACCACAAATAGGAACAGATGACGCCTTTAGATATGTTGGATGCAGTAGAGGTGATAATACTTATGAAAGTGTAGCTGGAGACTACACCGCAAGAATTTATAGGTGGTATGCAGGGAGATTTGAAACATATGGGGACACACAAGAAAGTGGTTTGTATCCAACATATGCTAAATATTGGAGTTTTTACTTCTATACTTCTAATGCAGGAACATTTTCCTTCAGAATAAGAACTTTAAGAATAGGTGAGGTGTTGATATGAGTAATTATATTTACGATATAATAAACCTTGAACCATCACCGCATTTTTCACCTGAAGACAAGCAACTTTATTGGCTCAATGCTGAACATACACTCCTAACTGACGGATACAAGCTATTCGACTATTCACCTTCTATCGGAGTCCAAGAGCGTCAGTATGCTGAAATCCCAACGAACCACCAGCGAATTGATTACGAGCTGATAAAGGCTACAATAGACGAGTTTGCTCAAGCTGATGCTACTCGTGATGATGTTGTAGCTTTTCTCACTTCAAAAGGCTTCTCAGCCGAAAGAGCTAACTGGTGGGTTGACTTGTTTATTGATGCTGTAGCTGAATTCACACTTCAGCCAAATAGCTTTGACAACTGCAAAAGCTGGGTGAAAGGGCAACTAGCTGATGGGAAGTCAAGCGATAAAGTTACAGAAATGCTGATTGGGATGCTGGCTTTTACAGATATAATTAAAACAAATATTGTTGTTTATAGAAATAACTTGCCTTATAAGCAAGTTTGTATTATATAGAAAAGCCCCTGCGTGGGGCTTATATCTTTACTTCTTCCATTTCACTTAAATTATCCCCCACCTCTATCTCTATTTCTAAAGGCACTTTTAGTTTAAATCCAAACTGCTCAGTAGGAATATTTTCCATATAATATTTAATCTTAGGTAATATTTCTTTCAGCTTATCTTTTTTGACTTCAAAAATAAGCGCATCGTGAATAAATAAAACTATTCTACAATCTTCTCTTTTTATTGATTTATCTCTTAATAAATTTAGCCCGCCTAATAAGGTAGCATCTGAACTTGGCCCCTGAATCTCAAAATTAATTCCAGTTCTAAAAGCTTGCTCTCTTACCCATTTATCTTCTGAATATATCTTAGGCAATCTTCTTATGCGTCCAAATACTGACCTTAAATAGCCGTGCTTTTCTAAAAAATATCTACTCTTTCTATGCCAATCTGGAATTTGCCTATATAGACTAAACCACTTTCCTCTAAATTCTTCAGCTTGTTTTAATGTTGTTTTAACTCCAAACTCAGTTTCAGCATATTGTTTGAATGTAGGAGGCATCATACCATATATAAAACCAAAGTTGCAGCATTTGCTCCCTTGTCTAATCTGTTTTCTTTCTTCTTTACTTTTAAATTTATAATTTTCTGGTAATCCTTTTATAGCAAGTCCTGTAATAACATGAGGGTCTTTTCCTTCTTTAAATATTCTCTGAAATTGTTTATCATCAGCCACATGAGCCACCCATCTTAGCTCAGACACCTTATAATCAGCCTCAACTAATACATACTCATCAGAAGTAGCTTTAAACAACATTCTTATATATTTAGCTGATTTACTTCTTTTAGGAATAGTCTGCAAAGCTGGTTTTCTAAAGCCTGTTCTGCCTGAGCTTGTAAATGTAATACTAGCTGAAGGGTGTAGTCTACCATCATACTTGGATAGTTCTTCTATATTTGGAATGTAGTTTGTAAGTAATTTATTATATTCGCTCCAATTTAGGTAAGCCTGCACAAATTTCTTTACTTTTTTAGGATAATTGCCCTGCAAAATAGGAATAAGCACTTTCTTTTTGTCTATTAACGGTTCTCCATTCTTTTTGCTTACCAAAATAGGCTCTAAATTGAATCCATAGTCATGCACTTCTGGTTTTTCTTGATTTTTTCTAAGTAGCTTATCAGTCCATTTAAAAAGTGCTTCCCTAACAATAATACCTCTACTTAGTTTAAAATTCTTCTTATGCTTTTCATATACATCTTTAGGGCAATATTTTATGCACTCAAGTTCAGCCTTTTTCATTTCATCTTTAATTAACTTCTTAATTTCCCATACTCTTTCTCTATCAATACATACTCCATTTCTTTCTATCTCAAATAGTAATTCAGACTCAACAGGATGTGCTAATTTAACATAATAATTTGTGCTTCTCTTATCTTTTAATAATTCCTTTCTTATATTTAATCCTACTTGTAAAGTGGCCGCAGCATCTAATGCAGCATATTTATTAAACCTATTCCTATCATTAGTTAATAGTGTTAACATATCTTCTTTTTCTGCATCGGTCACCAAATCTTTATGGTTCATTGGTATATTAGTGAATAGTGTTATCAATTCTTCTAGGTTCACATCTTTATATAATTCAGAATCTAGCACATGGGCAGCCACTTTTACATCAAAACAACAATTATTCCACTCATTTATGCCTAAATTTTTAAATCTATGTAATTCATATTTAATATTCATAAAGTATTTCTTTATATCCTTTCTAGCAACTAGCTCTTTCAGCTCAGCTACCTTAGTGTCAAAATTTTGACACTTTTTAATTCCTACTTCTACATAGATAGGTTTCTTTTTAGTGCCCCCTCTCTTTACTAGAATATTAAAATCACCCTTATCCTTTTCTACTTCTTCGTATAAAACTACATTCCAGCCTTCATTTGGGCTAGCTGCTACTGAATAGGAAATCACAATAGAATTTGGGTTATACCAAGCTGTTCCTTGTGTTTCTGTATCTATAGCTGTAACATAACAGCCTGATTCGTCCTTATAAAAGCTACCATCTAAAAGTGGTCTGATACTATTAACTTCTTTCCATTTAATTGTCTCTTCTTGTTTATAGCCACTTTCTATAAATTCTTTGACTTTTCTTAAGTCAGTTTTTAGGAGAGGTAAGTAGTTAGGATAGTATAAGGTAGCTGCGGGATGGTAGGTGCAATAAACCCAGCAATTAAATTCTTTATTCCAGTAAAAATTATTTCTAGCTTTCTTTAGCGTAGTTTTTACCTTCATTACCTGCCTGAAAGCAATTTCTCCAAAACAAACAATCAGCTTTCTTGGGTTGCACTTAAGTACAGTTTTTAGCTTAGGTCGGCAGGCTTCTAATATCTTATTTATCTGTCCTTGGCTAAACCTGTCTTTATCTATCTTACACCTAGCTGCATTAACTAAAAATACTTTGCTTAAATCTAACCCTACTTCATCACAAATAGATTTGAGTCTTTTGTATGATGCACCTATCAGCATCATACCTTTTTCTATTTCAGTCTTGCCAGGGCTTTCAAATACAAATACAATCTCTGATTTAAGATTCTCAGGTGGCCTATAAGGAATCTCAATAGAACCTTTAAGTAAGCAATTACATCTACTTATCTTTTTCATAGCAAAATCCATGAGTTACTTGTTAAAAAAATCTACAAATCTTATTTTTGTCCCCTCAACATCTACTACAATAGGCGCACCTTCTAATTCTTTAATATCATAACAGTTCGCTTTCTTTAAAAAATCATCTATCTCACTAAGTTCCACTACCATTAGTGCACCCCAACCAACTGATTCGGCAGTATACCATAAAATTGGCCTACTACAATTTCTTAACCCAAAACCAACATCTTTCATAATAGCTAATGTTTTCATGCTATTCCTCCTCTATTTTAAAATGTTTTAAAGAATATTCTTTTAATATCTTATACAACTGCAACTTAGTTTCTTCACTGAAAGGATAGACTGCTTCTGTATATTTAAAAGGAAATCTATGTTCACAAGATTCACATTTAACACCGTGAATAATCATTAATTTAGATGAATTTGGTATATCAATATTTTTATCACATACTAATACCTCAGAATTATCAATAAAATTTCCTATAAAAGTAAATTCATAAAAACGTTTCCACTCTTTGCAGTATGGGCAGTATACTACTTTATCATCAATGTATTCTTTCTTACCTTCAATAGCGTTTTTTATATTATCAGGATTTTGTAATATACCTTGCTCATTAAAACTCAATTCAATATCCCCATCGCTATTTAGACTGACATCTTCATTACATACAGGGCAAGTTGCAAATGTGCAAATCTTTTTACAAATAGTCTTATCTTCAAAAAAATGACAAGCTTCGTCTACAAAAATCTTCCACTGACTTAATGAACTTTTATTATCACAATAAGGACACTTTATATTCATATATACCTCCTTTAAAAATTAAAGATGCGCTTTAATACAAACTACACCTTTTTGATTCTGTTCTTCAATTATAGGTAACCCTAATTTAATATGTTTATCGTATCGGTTTCTATAACAATCTTTTATCGTCTCTATAAACATTTCTTTAGCTTCTTCTTTAGAATCGGCTAAAATTATCATTTCTTGGAAATCGTCAAAACTATAACCACCAAGATATTCATATTCTAGTGCATATTTAAAATAACATTTATAAACTTTCACCCCCATACCTCCTTATCAAAATTCAAGTTAATGTTAATTATATTCATTCTCACCAAAAAGTCAAGAATATTTTTAGCTAAAAATTGACTTGCAGAAAACAGTATGTAATCATACCCCAAATATAGCCCTGAGACGCACAGAATTAGCCTTATTTCGGCTTTAAATTAAAAATAGGTATTATGATATAGGTTGGGCAATTTACACTCATAAAACGGCTCTTAGGATACCCTACAGAGCAAGTTTTATACTTCTTTAATAATTTCAGCAATTTATGTTATTTAAACATTAAACTACACCTCTTTATTTTTTTAATTATAATATTTAATTATTTTTTTATTAAAAAAGGGTAAGGATGATATATTTAATATCTCTTAAGAGAATAGTTATAGCTTAAGAGTATTATTGGCGTTTTTAATTGTCTAAAAATAATATATTAAGACATTCTAAAACGCCTCTTAATTTTTTATATTATATTTATATTATCTCTAAAATTTCTTGTTTTTAAAGAAAATATAATAATTAATAATTAGAAGAATTAAGAGGCGTAGTATCTTGACTTAATCTATAATCTCTAAATCTTATAGATTTTAATATAGACAAGATAAAACGCCCTTTTATTCTCTAAATTATATCTATATCTCTTACTTATATCTTATGCTAATAATATATTATATCCATCCTACATATTCATGTTTTTAATAATAATATAAAAAACATGAATTTTTTAGAAGAATAAAGAGGCGTAGTTTGGTGGTAAAATAGATATTTCTGCACTCAGGTGCAATCTTTCGTTTGTGAATACAGATTTTTTAAAAAATTTTTATGTCAACTACTTGACAAGTGGTGAAAAAATGATTATCTAGTTAAATACTAACTTGCCGTTAATTTAGTAAAAAGGAGTAGTGTATGTCAAAAGAGCTTAGAACAAGATTAAGAAAAATAAAATCTTCTATATCTTCTGAGATTATATCCAGGCAGCCTAATGTAGAAGAGTCTGTTTTTCCTAAGAAGGTATTAGAAGACTATCGGCTTTTATCCCCCTACTATGATCCAATTAGACTTTATAATATTGTAGAGAATGCCCCAGCACTAGATGCTTGTATTGAAGCTATGGAGGCTAATATAGATGGCTTTGGGCATGAATTTCTTTATACTGGAAAGAAAGAAGATAAATTTAACGATGAAGTTCTGGCTGAAAAGAAGATGCTGGAAGAATTTTTTGATAGAGTTAATGAGCAGCAATCTTTTCCTATTTTAAGAAGAGAGTTAAGACGGGGTTACGAGACTACTGGTAATGCTTATATTGAAGTTGTGAGATTTCCTAATCGTAAAATAGCTGCTTTATATAGGGCTGATGAAAGGTATGTCAGGTTACAGAAGAAACAAGATAATCCTGTTCCTGTTAAGATAGAGTTAAATAGATTTGGAATGCCTAAACAGATTACTGTTTATAAAAGGTTTAGAAGATATGCTATGTTAGTTAATCCTATCCAGGGACAGATTAGGTGGTTTAAAGAATACGGAGACCCTCGCAGAATGTGCGCTGTTACGGGGAAATATGAAGATGAACTACAGGCTGGTGAGAAAATACAAGAAGAGGCTACTGAAATTATTCATATTAAACATGGAAATGGGATTTATGGGACTCCTAGGTGGATAGGGCTTACTTCAGTAGTATTAGGCTTACAATATGCTGATTTTGTTAATTTTGACTTATTTAATAATCAGGTAGTCCCACCCTTAGCGGTGCTAGTTTCTAACGGGACTTTGACTGAAGATT
>Ga0256842_1001174_pt1 | contig 21608 bp, 17 predicted proteins | sample 4559240metaG_FD_185973 | JGI IMG/M metagenome (GOLD analysis project Ga0256842, IMG submission 185973) | Hydrothermal vent microbial communities from Guaymas Basin, Mexico - 4559-240 | ecosystem: Environmental > Aquatic > Marine > Hydrothermal vents | place: Mexico: Guaymas Basin | collected... | reverse complement strand
CCAGTCGCCGTGGTGGTCCTCCCTCCGGGATCAGCCACGCGTCCTCGACGCCGCCGTACACGTAGTACCCGTCGATGAACGGGGCGGGCCAGACCACCCAGCCGTCCACCAGCGGTACCTCGCACCGGACCCAGAACAGTCCCGGCCACGGCTGCAGGTACGTGATCACGAGCCAGCGCAGCCCCTCCCTCCTCAGTACTCGGACCAGCCCCGGGTCCACCGCCGGGAACCGGTCCAGCGGCCACTCCTCCCCCCGCTCCCTCACCGGATCCAGCCTGACGAACCCGGGCAGCTCGGGCCCCGGGACGTAGTGGTCGAGCCCGGAATAAGCCTCCTTGGGCACCACGCCCGCCGCGATGACGCGCGAGCCCGCTGGGAGGTACAGCTCCAGCGCTTGAGCCCAGGGTGGCGTGTCGAACACGAGGTCCAGCGTGACCCGGTCCCGGGAGGCCGAGAGCACGTACACCGCCTCCCGGACGGTGCCCGGTCTGGGGTACTCCGGCGGCAGGAGCTGCGCCTGCAGGAGCGCGCCACCGAACTCCGCGAGGATGCCGGGCCAGTGCCAGGTCAGCGCGTGGGTGGGCGTCGCGATCGTGAGGAGGAGCACCGTAGCGGCGAGCACCGGCGGGCCCCCGGTCGCCTCGCCCGAGTGAGGTGGTTCGGCTGTCCGACGGGATGAGTTCAACGGTAGCCCGGGAGAGAGCGTCGTGAAGGAGCGCTGGAAGGCCGCCTCACCCCGGGCTTAGAGGGGTAGCTTACCGAGCAGCAGCGCCCCCAGCAGGCACGCCAGCTCGACGCACCCGCTCAGCAGGTTCAGCAGGATATCGATCGGCTCGCTGATCGGGTACGGCAGCTTGGCGGCCACGGACTCTAGGGTGACCCCGATGATGGCCGCGGGAAGGAGCAGCGGCACGATCAGCAGGGCGACGAGAGCCTCCTTCAGGCTCAGCGGCCGAGGCTTCCGCGACGGCGGCACGAACTTCCGGAACCCCTTCAGACTTTCCGGATTTTCCGCCACGAGCCACTCGAACCCGGCAGCCTCCTTCCGCTCGTACTGCGAGCCGAGCATCGTGCCACCCTTGACCACCGGCATCACGAGCTCGCCGTTCACTAGGGGCACGATCGCGCGGATCAGCAGCAGCCGACCCCGCGGCAGGTCCACTCGGACCACCTGGTACCGGAGGGTCCCGACCTCGGGCACGCTCGCTTCGCCCTCCCGAACCACCCGGTACCGAACCGGCTGGAACCCGGGCGCGAGCACGCCCGTGTACGCGCCCCGGTACGCGTCCCGCGGTACCGTCCCGCACCGCAGGATCCTCGCGCCCGCGGGCAGGGGCACCTCCGGCACCGTCGCGACCACGTCCACCAGCGCCTCACCCCCGCGCACCAACCGCACGATCACCGTCTCTGGACCCTCAGAGAGACGACGGAGATCCTCCCCCCACAGCTGCTCCGTGTTCAGCTTCGGCCGGCGTGCCCAGCCGATGTTCAGGGCCAGCAGGAGTAGGTCTGGGTGCAGCGAGCGCAGCAGCTTGGAGTTAGCGAGTGAAACGTACCATCGATCACCGACTCGGGCCAGGGCAAGGATGGGGTCGTCGATGGGTCTGAGGAGCAGGCTCGGGGTGATCCCCAGCGGGAGGTAGCGCCACTCCGCCGGCACCAGGAGGTCCAGGTACAGGAAGGAGTCGTCGTCCGCCCGCACGCGCAGGGCCAGGGCGCCGTCGAGGATGGGCCTCATCACGCGCCCCGCGTTGGACTCCAGGAGGAGCTCGCGCCGCGTGCGGAACTCCTCTTCCCACCAGGTGATCAGGGAGACCTCCTCAGGTATCTGGAAGGTTGTCCGGCCGTTCTCCGGGGACGGCGGGTGGTGCCGCTCGCACCACGCTTTCACTTCGTCCGCGGTGGCCGAGCTGAGGACGGCGTCCGCGGGCACGATCGCCGCCAGCCTGACCCGGGCGGCGCACGGCACGTAGACGGTGCCCTCAGTGCCCGGCCACAGCCGCACGAACACGTGAACCTCGTGGAACTTGCCCTCCGTTTTCCCCTTCACCACGGTGATCTGGGAGATGAACACCGGGGACGGCGGGTGCGGCGGGAGGATCCGCGGGTTGGCGTGCGCGGCCGTCGGCAGGAGCGCGAGCGTCAGCAGGAGTAGCACCGCGAGCCGTCGACGCCTCACCGGTGGTGGGATGGGTGGTAAGAGGACGAGGTGACGGTGGCGCGGTGGGCCTCCCCTCCCCCAGCCCCAGTAGTCCACTTCCACCGGGAAGTACTCGTACTTCTTGAGGTCCTCGAGACCGAAAGAGGCGAGGGTGGGCCCGGTGAGGGGAAACGCGGGAGCGCCCTGCTCTATGACGAAGCCGCGGTTCGTCGGCTCGAGGTGGTACGAGTGGCGGTTCCCGGAGGTGTACGTGCCCACGTTGAACCTGTAGCCCGGGACGAGGTACATGAGCAGGTGACAGTTGACCAGCCGCGCCCGCACCTCGACGACGAGCAGCCCGGGATCGACCCGAGCCTCCAGCACCGGGACGTCGGCGTGGCCCCGCTCCAGGAGGCCGGCGAACGCGCTCCTCACGGTCTCAGGTATCCCGTCGACCGGGACCCGGACCACCCAGTCGTCGCCAATGGGAGCGTAGAGCCGGTCGCGCCACTCCACCCTCTCCGAAGTCAGCCGCCAGTCCTTGACCCGGTGGCGGTCCCAGTCCGACCGCGGGGGCAGGGTCAGCCTGTCGGGCGTCCAGGAGAGGTCGTCCGCGGTGAACCAGTAGACGCCCCGGACCTCGGAGTTCAGGGGCAGGTAGACCCGGATGATCCCCGGCTTCGACACGTAGACGAGGTAGAGGATGTCCGCGTGATCCTCGCTCGGCGGCCCCTCGAAGAACACGTCGACGGTGGGCTCCGATGCCGCGGGCTGCGCGGCGAGGAGCAACGCTACCAGGGCCAGGGTCATCATGACCGACTCATCCCGCCCGAGCCAGTTACCCCACGCTGGTCGCCAGTGTTGGGTTCACGTACGGTCCACCGGCGCTGGGTTGTCGCGGGGGTCGTTAATAGTTCTTCGGGAACGCTGGGACGGTTCCCGGCGGCTGGGCTCCCGGGAATGGGAGCGCGGTCGATCGAGAGGCGCGCCGAACGCCGCGTCGCCCCGGAATCCCGGAGAGGTGGGGTAGCCAAGGGAGAGGGCTTGGGCCCGGCACGGCGCGTCCGGGCGCCGCGCCGTGGGATGGGGCTTACCACGCCGGTCGCTCCCGGCTATCTCGGCCGCGCCATCGTCTCACCGGTGCTGATCAACCCGTGGGTTCCGCGGGACGCGTCCCCTTACGCGCTCACCTCGGGGTACGCGCTGAGGACCCTCACCGGGCGTGATCCGGCCGGCCCGTGCCTGTACCTGGTACGTGGACTTCCTTTGCACTACCTCCTATGCTTCCTGCCGCACTACCTGATAGCTCCGGTGGCGGGACTCCTAGGCGGTCCACGTGCCTTCGCCGTCGGGCTGTTCTCGGCCACCATCTTGTTCGCCCTCGCCAAGCACGCGCTCGCGAGGAGCCTCGGGCTCGGGTGGAGGCCGTCCGCCTGGTCGGGCGCGCTCGCGGCCGATGGCGTTCGAGTGAATACACTCAAATACTCGGAGACATCTGTCCGATGACGCTGTCCATGGGCTTCGGGACCGCCTCACCTGCGTGCTCCTTGCCCCCGCTTCTAGCCGTCTCCGCCGGGAGGGTGCTCGAGCTAGGTCGGATCTGAGGAAGCATGTTAACTCTCGCAATCATTGTCGCGTGACCACAACTAGCTGGCTTCAGGCTCCCGAGGTGCGGAGCTTGGGACGCGTGCGGTCTCGGCGACGGGACTGGAACGGGTATGTAAGCTGGACAGCAGTGACACGCCTGGTGTGAGCTGGATGCGTGTCGTCTTTGATGCGCTGTGTGGACGGCTGTCGGAGAGGAGATCGAGATGACCCCTGCGGGTTACCTCACTGGCCCCCTAATCCTCGGATCCGTACCCCTGCTAACGCCAGCTTTAGCACGTGTTCCAGTGGGGCCTCAGCGCACCTAGGACGGCCTTCCTCAGGCGTGATGCCACGGCGAGAGAGTCGAGCGCCGACGCTTCCTGACGCACCGGTAGAGGCTCACGATCGGAGTCGGATTGACCGAGGCGGGGAGCCCGTCCGCGGTGTACGGCAGGTACTTGCGTATTGGGATCGAGCTCACGGTGGTAGGGCCCCGAGCGAGGGCAGGCGATCCGGTCTTAGAATCAGAACCATCCGAGCGGCGGTGCTGAGGGGGTTGACGACGGCAGTGGGTTCTTCCAGCTCCCAGAACCTTGTTCGCCAGCCTCCTCGGTGCTCGATACGGGCCGGTTCCGCTGGACGAACGGGTAGGCTCAATCGGGTAGGTGCGGGAGTTGTGAACGAGGAGTCTCAGCATCAAGTCATCGGGCCCCAACCTCCGGCGGTTCCACGGTGGGATCCGAGATCGGCTAGGGCTCGGACGTCGCTAGCTGAGCTCCTCACGCCAACCTCGAGCTCTTTGAGTTTCGAGTTCCCGTTCCCAGCGCGGCGCAGGTCGCTGAGGAGTGCGGCCGGTCTGATTCCGCCCACACGCAGAAGGCGGTGATACGGTCCTGTACGGGCGTGGTCGGTCGATGCCTTCGACCCCGGCGTCCACCGGTCGCCGGCAGACCCACATCCGACCGACGCGGGCGGAGGGTTCCCCTTTGGGTCGGGGACGCGGGGACACGGCGAACTCGTTCGGCATCATGCGGTACGGGATCCGGTGGACGGTCGTGCCGCGCCGTGGCCACGTCCGGTGACACCTTTGGTGGAACTCATCGCGGGCGCGGACCGGTCCCCCGCGCGGCCTCCGCTAGTTTTTTGTACCCGATGTCCTGGGGCGGCCGCGCGAGCGACCGGCCCGACGCCTGCCCCCAGACTCGGAGACACGGGACGGTTGCCCCTACTTCGCGCCTGTGCAGGTCTCTCGCCGACCGGCGTGCTGACGTTACGAGAGTCAAAACGTTAAGCGTGGTCGGGCGGACGGGCGCGGTGACGCCGCCGACCTGACCGATGACGAGCCTGACCCGGGGTGAGGCGTGATGATCGGAGCCAGGGGTGCCGAGGCCTCCGTGGAACACCGGCGCGCGATGACGATACAGGCCCGGAGTGAGCCGTGATGATCGGATTACTGGGGGCCGAGCGCTTCCCCCGGGCCAACTCAACACAACCTTAGCCTAACCTCCGTGCGGTTGTTTCTGTCCGGGGCATCGTGCTCGCTGTTCCGCTGCTGGTGATGCTGGTCTCGTTGCCGGCCGGGGTCGGCGCGATCGAGCTGGAGTACCATGGGTTAGAACCGGGGAACTCGAACCGGTGGCCGGGTAAGGGACTGCTCACGGATCCTGGGGTCGCGTGGGTACTTCACGGCCACTTCTCCGCCGGCACGGTGGCCGACAACGGTATCGTCCTGGTGAGCTCGGGCGGCGAGGTCGAGCTGGTGGACCCTAAGGCCGGTAGGGTGGTCAGGCGGCTGGCGGTGGTCCCGGGGCTGCGCGGTCCCCTGCTGGTGGCTCGGGTGAAAGGTAGGGAGCTGGTCGTCGGTACTCGGCTACCCACGCGGGCCTCGCGGCCCGGGGAGGTGCGGTGCGAGCTCGTGACCGTTAACCTGAGGTCTGGTGGGGTTGAGTCGGTTCGGCTACCGGCGGTGGAGGGCTCCGTCGTCGGGTGCCTGGACGTGGACGGGGACGGTGACGATGAGGCGCTGGTTCTCTCGGACGGGCTCTGCTGCTACGAGCTATCGCCGCCGAGGCTCAGGTGGATGCTGCGGGGGAACGTGATGGGGGTTGCCATTGACGCTGAGGGGAAGCCACGGGCGGTGCTGCTGGTCCGCCGGGGCCGGCTTCTGGAGCTGTTGGAGGTGGATCTGCGGTTGGGAAGGGTGCTACGGGTCGTAGGCTTGGGTCGGTGGCTACCGAGGTTGGTCGTGTGGGCGCCGGCGATCAAGGTTCCGACTGGGGTCGTCAGGAGCGTGATCATTGGGGGGCCGACTGGGAAGGTAGTGCTGGCGGACGTGGACGGGGACGGCGAGAGGGAGGTTGTCTGCACGGTGGACGGTGAGTGGGAGGGACCGGGGCCGTGGCTGCAGGTGTCGTAGGTTCTGAACTCGCACGTGGGCTGCTACCTGCTGGTGCTGGATGGGCGCCGCGGAACGTACGAGGCCGAGTTGGTGAGGATGGTCTGGTTCGCAGCGCTGCGGGCGGCGGGTGACGTCGACAACGACGGCCGAGACGAGCTGGTGCTGTTTCACCACCTGCCGCCTCCGGGGCGTTTGGAGTCCCTGCTCCAGGTAGTGAAGGTGGACCGGGGCGGGCTGGTGACCGTGGCTGAGCTGCCGGTGGAGGGCTGGACGGGGGCGTGGCTGGTTGACGTGACGGGTGACGGCCGGCCGGAGCTGCTGGTCGGCTTCGGTGACACGCTGACCGCCTATCGGTTTCAGGGAGGCGAGGCGATGGCCGTTTGGCGGGTCAAGGGGTGGCCGGTGAGGGGTGTTCTTCCGGTGGATCGGGACGGCGATGGCGTCGTTGATGCGCTGGTGCTGCTGGGGCCCAGGGGTGCGGCTGAGGTGGCTCAGGGGTCGGCGGGCTGGAGGGGCCGGCCACCGTCCCGGTGATCCCGGTCGTGCCGGTGGTTCCGCGGGTCCGCAGGGGCTCGTAGCCCTCCTGGCGCCCCGGGACAATCGTTTTGATGCTCGTAACGGTCCCCGGGGTCGGGGATGAGGATAGGGTCCCTTATCTGAGCGGTGAGGAGGGGGCGGCACCGGCCGACCCCGTGGGAAGGACCGTCTCGGCTCGCGCGCCGCGTCATCACGGGTCAGAGCGCCGGACTGTCCTCATCGACGGTCTTCCCCGGAGGGCCCTCGGGCGCCCCATCCCTCCCCATCCCGGATTGCCGGTCAGGTAATGGGGAGAACTCGTCATCGGGCGTGCCGGCGGTTCCCCGGGGTGCCAAAGTTATTACCGGGTGGTGGTCCGGGCCGGGTCGGAGCCCGGGGGTACCCCCGGCGGGCCGGAGGGCGGGGATTGCCCGGGCCGATGAGCGGCCCGCGATAGCGCCCCCGGACACCGGATGATGACGATGTCCCCCAGTGACTCGTGATGATCGGCTCGCTCTTTGCTGACCCGGTCCGCCAGGAGCCGTCCGATCATCGCCGAGAGGGCTCGCCTATCCTCCCTCTCGTCATCCCGGGGTCAGGGCTCCGCCGCGCGCAGGAGGTCCTCCGCCGCCTCGAAGTAGTCCTCCAGGGGAGGCCTCCGAGCGTCCTTGTACCAGGAGGTAAGGGCGTCGAGCAGGCGGTTCAGGGCGTCTAGGAGCTCGCGCCGGTCCCGCCCCGTGAGCTCGAGGTCGGGCGCCGGGATCAGGGAGGCGGCCGGCCCGTGCCCGTGGTCGGACCTCCGCTCCAGTTCCTCGAATTTTAGGTCCGCGCCCGAGAGCTCCCCGTAGGCGCGGAGCAGGGACCGCGGGAAGCCGGGCTCGGGCGGCTTGACGAGGCCCTGGTCCCGCGCGCTCTCGGGCCGGAAGTAGGTCCGGTAGGCCGCGTACAGGTGCTGGTGCCGGTGCGCCCCGGCCTGCGCGTTCACGGCTCGGGCGAGCGCGAAGGCCAGGGGACCGGGCCCGCGCACGATGGCGATCCGCCTGGGTGAGAGGATCAGGGTCGCGTCCCCCGGCTCGCACGGCACGTACCACTCCGAGAGCGGGAACCTCCGGGTGCCGGCCAGCGCCTCTCCGAGGAGCAGCAGACCCGGCAGTACGCTGGCGGCCCGCGGGCTCAGGCCGAGGTGCTTCACGGGGTCGATGCGGCCCGAGCGGTAGAACGGGCCGCGCTGACGCAGGTGCTCCGACAGGGCTCGAGCGTCCAGCCTCCCCACCTCCAGCTCGGGGCCGAAGAGCAGCGTGGCGGGGCCGATCGAGACGTCGACCGTCGGCACCTCTCGACCGTCGACGACGGCGTCCCGGAACCGGTACGCCACGGTGGTGGGGACCGCGCCCGGCAGCGTCACCGACCAGACCTTTTCGGACTTCACCCTCGGGTGCTCGAACCACCGCTCCCGGTCGGTCGTGGCCTCCTCCATGAGCTCGATGAGCTCGCTGGGCGATCTGCCGGCGACCCTCTCCACCGCGAGGCGCGGGATGAACGCCCAGGACTCTCGGGCGATCCAGTCGGTGTCCGCGAGGACCCGGTCCACCCGGGGGCCGCCCTCTCCCGCCACGGCGAGGGCCAGCGCCGACACCCTACCGATCGCGGCTCTGGTGAGCCTGCCGGGCAGGCGGGTCGCCCACTCGAGCGCTCGCCTGTGCGCGCCGGGGGAGCGAACCGCGTGGAGCGCCAGCGAGCCGAGGGCCGCGTCGACGACCCGGACGCCCAACCTGGAGGCCAGCTCGCCCAGCGTGCGGTTCACCTGAATCCCCCGCGGGGGTCGGGCCCACCGCCCGTTCTACGGTTGCGTGAGCGGAGGGTTGACGGGCTCAGGCGGGCCCGAGCCCGAGCCGGACGGGTCGCCGGTGGAATTCTTAACTTTCCCAAAGCGGGGGCGCCCAGGGGCTCGGCGGGATGGTGGTCGCGCTCCCGGTGCTGGCGCTGGCTCTGCTGGCCCTGCCGGCGGCCGCCTCGGCGGGCCAGGTGAGCGTCTCCGTCGCCCCGAAGACGGTGAGCCTGCAGGGCGGGGCGCTGGGCGCCGTCGAGACGCTCAAGGGGAAGCTGCGGCTGGAGGTCGTCGTCCACGATTCGGGCCGGGGTGAGGTCAAGCGGGTTGAGCTCAACCCGCTGGAGCCGTCGGCCCCCGTGAGAATGAGCGTGGTGGGCCCGGTGACGGTCATGGCGGTGGTGAAGTACGGCGGCAAGGCGGTGCTCGAGTTCAACGTCTGGCCCGACTGGGTCCGGGAGGCCGGGTCGGACGCCGACGTTGGGGATGGTCACCTGGTGGTCTCCGTCCAGTGGTCGTCACTGTCCGTGAACACCGCCGAGGGCGTCCAGAGCTTCAACCTGAGCTATCACCTGACCTTCCGGCTGGTTCTGCCCGAGGGTAAGGGGAGCGCCCTGGCCCTGGCGATTTTGAGGGTGAAAGGGGAAGGGATCTCCGCTGGAACCACCGCCCGCTCGGTCCGTCCCCATCCCGGCCTTGCGAGGCTGTTCCTGGTCGCGCTGGTGGCGGCCCCAGTGGCTCTCGCCCTCTGGTCGGTGGCGAAGCCGGCGCTGGTCGGGCTGTTGGGAGATCTGGCTAAAGCGCTGAGAGCCCTGCTGTCGCCGCTGATCGGCTCGCTCCCGCTACCCGCGCTCACTTGAGCCGTCAGAGTCAGCTCCGCGAGAAAGAGGTGCCGCGAGTCGAGCCCCTCCTCAGTCCCCGGAGCATCAGGCAGACCGTGCCGGCGAGGAGCCCGGCCAGGCCGCCCGTCTCCAGCTCCCACGGGAACTGGAAGAGCAGCCTTGCAGCCTTGCCCCGGGTCATCACGACGGTCGTGCCGCCCGGCCCGGGGAACGCCTTCCCTCCCTGGACGCGCCAGGCCGGGAAGTGCTTCACCTTCACGAGCACCCACGCGCGCTTGCCCGTGCTCACCGTGATGTCCTCCATCCTGAGCGCCTGGACTCTGACCGGGTGCGGGGTGCACCCGAACCCTGAGAGCACCGAGGTGAACAGTCGGCGCTCGCTCGGGCCGGGCAGCGGGGGTGTCCGCGGCCTCGCGTTCAGGAGCGTTGGGTGCATCCTCACCGCCACCACCGGCAGGTCCACCCCGCAGACGCGCACCGTCCCCTTGCCCACGCGCACGTCCTTGAACCACTTCCCGTCCACCAGGTACGGCTCCGGGAGCGGCCGCGGCTTGATGGGCCGGTACCGGGGCGCCACCAGCAGCGGGTTGATCAGCAGGCGCCGACCCACGAGCTTCATCCACAGGCGCAACTGGTCGCGCACGTCCGGGTACGAGGGGCGCAGTCGGAGCCTCGTGACCTGGATGTTGACCTTCAAGACCTGGGAGACCGTGGACGCCACGCTCTCGTTGCCGTGGGGCAGCACTAGGAGGACTCGCTTTCCTGACGAGGCCAGGTTCAGCGCCAGGGCCACGTCGTTGGGTGAGGCGGGCCGAATGAGCACCTTGCGGAACGCCCAGAGGTACCTGGGGTTCCGCACGACCGCGAACGCGTACCGGTACCCGTCCCGCGGGATCAGGTTGAGCGCCGTCGTGTAGTCGCGCACCGCGGTCCGGGTGCTCACGTTCGGGTCGTAGACCGCGATCGGATCCACCAGGTCGGCCGCCGAGGTCCGCGGGTTCTCCAGCACCGTCACCATCCCGGACCTGTACGCCGGGTGCAGGCCCGCGCGCTCACCCGCCCTGACGGCGGAGGGGAGGGCCGTGACCAGGTACTTGACGTTCGCCAGCTGACAGACCGTCCGCACGAACTCCGGATCGTACCACCAGAACAGCTCCCACTCCGCCCGCTCCGCCAACGCGTGGAAGTACGGATCACCCTGAGCGAAGTTCCCCGTGAACCTCGGCCCCACTCGGACGCAGTTCCAGGCGGCCCCGTACCACTCCGACCAGGCCCGGAAGAACGGCCCCGGCTCCGCCCGGGTCAGCAGGTCGGCCGGCCTGTGGCTCGCCACCCACTTCCAGGCGCTGGCCGATCCGGGCACGACCAGCGTCGGGGTGAGGCCGAGGATCAGCCAGGGAGCCGCCAGGGTCAGCAGGGCGGGTATCGCGAGGATCCGCGCCCAGCGCCCGCCGTACCGCAGCACGAACCCGGCCGAGATCGCCAACATGGGTGCCGTGAACGCGCACGTGAGCCGGTCCAGCAGCAAGTTGCGGCCGAGCGGCAGCAGCCTCCAGGCGCCCGACCACCACATTGCGAGCCCCACCGCCCACGCCAGCCCCACGCACACGAGCACCGTGACGCGCCACCCGGGCTGCTCCAGGCTGGCCCACAGTACGCCCATCAGGCCGAGGGCCAGCAGGAGCACACCGGGCGAGTACAGGCCGGGTGCCAGCAGCTCGAGCGGCGACCTCGGCACGTCGATCAGGGGCGAGAACCAGTGCGCGTAGTAGGCCAGGAACGCGTACTGCGGGGCCGCCAGCAGTCCGGCCACGGCCACCGACTTCAGGTCCCGCGGCCTCCCCTCGACCAGCCCCCAGACGACCATCACGAGGCACGACAGCGCCCCACCGATCGGGTGCGAGTACAGCGACAGGGCCAGGAGCACCGGAGCCAGGATCCGCTGGTCCCGGAGCGCCATCGCCAGCAGGCCGAAGGCCAGGGAGAACGTCATCGGAAGGATGCCGCCGAGCGACCACTCGAAACACATTCCCGCGGCGGCGAGCAGGACCACCCAGGGGTCCCACTCGCCGAGCCCCAGCCTGCGCGCCAGCGCGTAGACGCCCAGGCAGAACAGCCACGCCGCCAGCACCAGTCCCACCGCGAAGGCGTAAGGCGGTGACAGCACCCTGGTCAACGGGGACAGCAGGTAGTAAGGCAGGAAGCAGTAGCAGGCGGTGTACGGGAACCCCATGTACCAGTACGGGCACAGGTTGTGCGAGGCCAGCCCCATCAGCACTCTCCAGGCGTACTCAATCCCGAACGCGTGCGCCGGGGCGTCCCGAGGGAACTCCGGGTTCAGCAGTACCGGTCCCGCCCCCAGCAGCGCCGCCAGGAGCGTGACCCAGAACCCACGCGGGATCCTCACCGTCACCCCTTTGATCGGCCATTTGATTCTCAACTCCCTCCCCCCGCTCGGGTGGACGCTCGCGGGTTGTTTCCATCCGCTGCTAGAACTCTAACGCGGCGTCGGGACGCGACCCAGGGCAAAGGACGCCTGGAATGTTACTTTTTCCCGGGGCGGTCGGGCGCACGCTCCGAACATCCATCGAGTTCGATTCAGGTTCACGTTGCGTAAGAGTAAGGCGGAAGCCGGTCTAGCGGTGCCACCCCCGGGAGTTCAAACCGGGTGTGAGGGCGCATCACAGCGGGGCTGCGGTGGGTGAACGATCCCAGGTGGGTAGGCGGTGGAGTGGTGCCGTGGGTCGGGAGAAAGCGTTTTCCCCGCTCACTGGTCCGTCCGGTGACGGTGGGTGGTGATGACAGGGAGGGTGGGGCGAGCCGCGAGGCGATGACCTGAACGGCTCCCAACTGATCCGCCCACCACCCGCCGGGGGACACCCCGGTGAGGCGAACCGCGCTCCTTGCACTCCTCGCGCTCGCCCTCTGGATCCCGTCCCCCGGCCACTCCGGCCAGCTCTCGATCGTGGTCTACCCTGAGAGTGCCAGCGAGCAGGGTAACGCGCTCGGGCTCTACGAGCGGCTGGAGAGGGAGCTCGGTCTGACCGTGACCGTGTCCGACGCGGGGTCCGGCGCCGTCCGGAACCTGGCCCTCAACCCGCTGGAACCGTCGAGCCCCGCGTCCGTGGAGGTCACGGGCCCCATCACCGTGATCGCGGCGGTGAGCTACTCCGACCGGATCGTGGCCCGTATCAGCGTGTGGCCGGCGGGCGAGGGAGCGTTCTCGAGCGTGAACGTGCCGGAGGGCAGGCTGGAGATATCCGCCGGGAAGCCTCGGGCCGCGGTCCCGGGCGAGGGCTCGATCGACGTCGAGTGCCCGATCACGGTGACCCTGCGGTCGAGCCAGGGAACCATCACGGTCAAGCTCAAGCTGCACGTTCGCGGGACGGGGATCAAGGGGGTGGCACCGCCCAAGCGGGAGAGGCCCCGCCCGCTGGTCCAGCTCGCGCTCGGGGCGGCCCCGTGGCTCCTGCTCCTGGCGCCGACGCTGATCGCCTCAGGCATTCTCTTGGTCGCGGTGATCCCGAGCGTGCTGAACGAGGTCGCGGCGATCGCCGAGGCCGCGCTCAGCAGCGTGATCCAGCTCATTCAGCACGCGCGAGAGGGGCCGGGGCAGGCGGAGAGCGGCGAGAAACAAAAAGCCGGGTGAGGGCGTGAGCGGCTACTCGCGCCTAAGCTCGGCCTTGAGCTCCTCGTAATCCCGCCTCAGCTCCCGCACCACGTCCGCGGGCCGGAGTCCGAGCAGGCGCAGCACGACGTACGCCGTCAACACCAGCACCGCCAGGCCGACGGCGAGCCCCGCCAGGGCGAGCACCGGCCAGAGCATCCAACCCAGCCCCATCCCGGGGCCCATGAACCCCGCCATCGGGCCTCCGCAGCACGGGCACGCCATCGGCGGCACGCGCTTTCACCCCCCTTCCTCCCGTGAGGGCAGTCCGCGCGAGGCCGACCGCACTTGACCCACCCGGGCTTGCGGTGCACGCAACCCGGGCCGGCCCGGTAGGGCTGGACCGGCCCCGCGGGGCACCCGATCGTTAACTGATTTTCCCACCCACGGCGAGCCGCCCCGGGCGACGGGTACTCCCGAGCGGGAGACCGCGGACGCTCCGAACCCGGGCGCGCACGACCGCCACACAGCTTGAGACCTCTCGAGGGGGCCGGGTCAAGCGCGCCCACGGTCCGGTCCAACCGCCCCGGACGACCCGGCGCCACCGGCCGCGACGGGCCAGCGCCCCTCAGGGACGGGTCCTCCTCGACCGGGAGCAGTCCCCCGATCGCATCGCGGGCCGCCAAGCGAGAGGGATCGGCAGCCCGGCACGCCGCGAGCGTTAAGCCCGGTCCCTCGACACCCGCCGGGTGATGCTCCCCCCGCGGGGCGGGTGCCGGATGGGTCCGCTCGTCCTGGGTCTCATGCTGGGGGTCAGCGGCGGGCTGACACCCGGCCCGCTTCAGGCCCTCATCGTCTCCGAGACGCTCCGGGGAGGGCTGCGAGCCGGCCTCGCGGTCGCCGTTGTCCCCGTCCTCACCGACGGGCCCCTCGTGATCGCCGCCGGTGTCGCCGCCACCCGACTCCCCGCCTGGATCCTACGTTGCCTCGGGCTCGCCGGCGCGGTCGTCCTCACCTACCTCGGACTCTCGCTGATGGTGGGGGAGGACTCGACCGAGCCCGTCCGGACCGGGGGCGTTCGGTCCCCGCTGCGGCGCGCGATCGTCGTCAACCTTCTCAACCCGCACCCCTACGTCTTCTGGCTGACCGTGGGCAGCTCGGTTATGAGCGCCGCCAGCTCCCCGGTGGAGCTTCTCGCCTTCCCCGCCGGCTTCTTCCTCGGCATTGTAAGCACCCAGGCGGCGATCGCCCTCGCCGTCCATCGGACCGCCACGATCGCTCCGGAGGAGCGTCTCCACGACCTTAGGCGGCTCTCGGGCGCGCTGCTGCTCGCGGCCGCGGGGTACCTGGCGTACGCGGGCCTGGCACCGTGACGCCGGGAACGTTTCGGAGCTCGAAACGATCCGGCGGCGTTGGGTCCGTGGTGGTCGGTGGGAGTGGGGATCCGGATCGTAACACAAATAAGGAGGGACGGGAGGGGTGAGCGTGAAAGCCCCCGGAAGGCTCGGTTCGTGGCGGCCCTCCCTGGCTTCCTCCCGGGCTCGTCTCCGGCCCCGGAGTCCAGAGGCTGGCCCTACGGGGGGCCCGCGGCGGCCATGGTTGCGAGTAGCGGAGGGTATCTTAAAGGTTTCGACGTGGAGCTGCCGGAGGAGGTGGTGAAGCGAGCGCGGGAGCTGGAGTTCGGTGAGGAGCTGTTGGAGTGGTTGGGTCGGTCGAAGGCGTTCCGGGAGTCGGTGGAGCGGGTCATCGACGAGTTCCCGCGGTGGCGGTCGGTGGTGGTGGATTTATCGGAGCTGGACGCGGACGCGGCGATGTGGGTGGCGAGGCACTCGGAGGAGGTGGAGGAGCTGGTTCGTGAGGTCGCGGTGGCGTTGGTGGAGCCGTACCGTCCGGAGGTTGACGGGGGCCAGCTCGTAGTGGAGTTCCGGGAGTCGCCGCTGGAGGTTGAGGTTGACGACGTGGGGATCAGGTTCACGGACCAGCTCGTTACCGTGGAGGGGATCGTGCGGCGGGTGGTGGAGCGGAAGGCGCGGGTGGAGTGGGCGGTCTACAAGTGCCCCCGGTGCAAGCGCACGTTCCGGTCGACGCGGGATGACCTGGACCGGGTTCGGTGTCCGAGGTGCGGGCGGGAGGGGATCCCGGAGGAGATCCGGCTGTTCGACTGCCGGAGGATCGTGCTGCAGGAGCTGCCGGAGGAGGCGGGGGATCAGCCGCGGACGCTGGAGGTGCTGCTCCCGGACGAGCTCTCGTACCGGGACGTGCGGCCGGGTGATCGGGTGCGGATCACGGGGCGGCCGCGGGTCTGCCTCACGGGCGTGCCGCGGCCGGACGACGAGTTCGAGTTCTCGCTGGAGGCGTGCGGGATCCGGCGGCTGAGCGACCCGCGGCCGGAGCTGGAGCTGAGCCGGGAGGAGCTGGAGGAGATCCTGGAGATGGCGGAGAGCGACCCGCTGGAGCGCGTGACGGAGCTCATCGCGCCGCACCTGTACGGGCTGGGAACGATCAAGCGGGCGACCGGCCTCCAGCTGTTCTCCTGCGTGCCCGAGCGCGGGAGGGCGCGGGAGCGGGTCCACATCCTCATCGTGGGCGACCCGGCCACGGCGAAGACCCAGCTGCTGCAGTACGTGGCGGAGGAGCTGGCGCCCAAAGGCGTGTACGTGAGCGCCCAGCACGTGACGGGGCCGGGGCTCACGGCGGCCGCCGTGCACACCGAGGAGGGATGGGTCCTCGAGGCGGGCCCGGCCGTGCTCGCGGACGGCGGCCTCCTCGCGATCGACGAGCTCGACAAGGCGTCCAAGGACGACCTGAACGCCATGCTCGAGGCCATGGAGTCGGGCAAGGTGAGCGTGGCGAAGGCGGGGATCACGGCCACGCTGAACGCGCGCTGCGCCGTCCTCGCCGCCGCCAACCCCGAGGCCGGCCGCTGGCAGGGCGACCACCCCATCGAAGAGATCAACCTCGACCCCGCCCTCCTCTCGCGATTCGACCTCATCCTGCCCACCCACGACCGGCCCGAGCCCGAGCGGGACGAGCGGATCCTCGAGGCCATGGCCAGCGCGCACGAGGAGGAGCCGGAGCGCGCCGAGGAGCGGGAGCTACTGCGGAAGTACGTCGCCCACGCCGTCCAGCACTACGACCGGGTGAAGATGACGGACGAGGCGCTCGAGATCATCAAGGAGTGGTACCTCGGCTGGCGCGAGCGCTGCGCGGACCTGCTCGACCGGGGCGAGATCCGAACCGTCCCCGTCACCCGGCGGCAGGCCGGCGCCGCCCTCCGACTCGCCCGCGCCCACGCCCGGATGCGACTGTCCGAGGAGGTCGAGGAGGAGGACGCCCGGGTCGCCACCGAGCTGATGGACCATTACATTAAAAACGTCCTGAAGGACCCGGACACCGGCGAGCCGGACGCCGACACGCTCGAGACCGGGAGCGTCAAGTCCCGACGCGAGGCCCGCCGCCTCGTCCTCAGGACCCTACGCAGGCTCGCGGAGGAGCACCCGAACGGCGTGCCCAAGCGCGAGCTCGTGAAGAAGCTCAAGCACCGGATCCCGAGGGAGCTCCTCGAGGAGGCCCTCCGAGAGCTCAAGCGAGAATCCCGCGTCGTCACCCCACGCCCCGAGTGCTACCTACCCGCGGAGTAGGGGCGGGCGCGGCTTGACCGAGGAGAGGGAGCCCCTCCCCCTCCTCATCCCGCTCGAGGACTGCGACACCCTCGTAATAATCCCCATCCCACCCATCACGCCCGCCCAACTCCACGACAAGTTCGAGTGGCCCTTCAAGATCGCCCTCGCCCTCACCCGACACCCCGACCGCACCATCCGATGGCTCGCCCGCACCTTCGTCACCGCCACCGCCGACACCCCCACCACGATCAACGGCGCCTCCGCCCGACACGACCTCATCCTCCCCGAGATCACCGCAGAGGCCGCCAAGCTCGTACAGGCCGACGCGACCGAGGAGCAGCTAGAGCGCATCCGCTACCTCGTCCGAAACGGAGAGAACCCCCGCACCGCCGTCCGAAAAGTCCTCGGCCCCGACGCGGCCCGAGAGACGACCAAGCTACTCTCCGACCTCATGGGCTACGTCCAGGCCGACCCCCTACCCGCCCTCCTCGTCCTCCACACGCTCACCGCCCTACACCTCAGAAACCGACACCTCTCCCGCCTCCTCGTCATCATCCCCCTCGGCGACAAGCCACAGCTCGCCCGGCGCACCCACGTCACGCTAACCCGCACGCTCAACATCCTCCGACCGCACCTACCCCCACAGCTCAAGGCCAGACTCCCGGACGAGATCTACGTCGCGCACGCCCCCGCCGAGCACCCCGAGAAGTTCCGGCTCCCAGACGACCTCAAGCTCCCGGACGAAGACCGCGTCCGAGAGGCGCTCAAACGCGCCCTGAACAAGCGCCCCACCTCCAAACCCTACCCCGAGATCACCGCCCGACCCATGCACTACCGCCCCGAGGACATCACCAAGGCCTGCAACGCCGTGTTCCAGGCCCTGTACTACAGGCTCTTCGTCGACGAGGAGGACGAGGACCCGGAACGAGCGGAAAAGCGGGCCCAAGAGCGCGTGGAGCGCCTCGCCAGAACCGCCGCGCGAGCCCTATTCCACCGCCGACACCCCACCCTCAGCGGCATCTCCACCGCCTGCGGGACCGCACTCCTCCCCCCCGACCACCTCAAGGAGCTCGCCAGACGCGCCGCGCGCGAGCTCGCCGAGAAGGGCGGAGGCCGCCGAAGGGCCTGGGAAATCGTCCGCACCCTCGCCCGCAAGATCCGCCGAGAGGATCCCAAGGCGAGAGAGGAGGACGCGGAGTGGCGCCGCGAGTACCGCGAAGGGTGCAAGATGGAGGGACGCAAGCCGCTGCATGAGGCGCTGATGGACCTCTTCGAGGCCAAGGAGCTGGCGAACGAATCCCCACCACCGGGCCAAGCCCAAGCCGGCTGATTCACCGCGGGCGCCGGACGGGGCCGGCGGGAGGAGGGCGGCAGATCGTTACGATTATCGTAACGAATGGTTTCCGTAACATTAACACTGAGGGATTGTAGCGCCAGACGGCAGGAAGGAATCCAGAGCGTCAGCTCGGATCCCGGATCCGACCATTCAGAATCAGGATGATAATAGCTGGAAACACCTCCTCGCAAACCTCAGGTCACCGACCGCGGCCTGACCGCCTCAGCGCGCGGCGAGGGAGGAAATAGGAAAGGAAATACCCGTATTTCCTAAGTATTTCCTTGCACGCCGCCCGGCGCGCTCAGGAAGGAGGGACCCTCGCGCTCCGACGGCGGAGCGAGCAGACGGCCCCCGGTGAGCGAGCCAACCCACCCGCCCTCACTCCCATCCGCCCCTGCTCCAAGCGCGCTGGCACACCGTCTTCCTGACCAAACCCTGCGAGCCCCGCGGCCCGGACGCGTATTTAGTAACGGACGGCGTGAACCGCCGCCTCGCACCGCGGCACCCCGGCCCACTGGAAATACAGCCCGGGAGGCCGGGCGACGCTCGGGGCTGTTGCGGAAATACGCTCCTCCGCCCGCCGCTCGGTGCGCTGGTCTCCCAAGGCCCTGGAAACGTGGCGGTGGTCGGCTTCCCCGGTCTCCGAGCTTCCCTGAGCCCGTGGCTTTGTAATCTGGGGGGAGGGGTCGCGCTCACCCCGGGAAGCCGGCCCCTTTGGAAATACGCGCGTGGGCCGTGAGCGGCGGGCGCTCGCGGTCCGGCGGGTGGGTGAGGGGCCTCGGGTGCCGCGCCCACCGGTCGGTCCTCGGGTCGGGTCCTCCCCGCCTCCCCTTCCCGGCGTCCTCCTTTGTAATCTGCCGCGGTTGACCGGCGATCGGGAGGGGAAGCTAGGTCCGGCCGCCGGTCCCGGTGGTCGGCGCCGGGTCCGGAGGCGTGCGGCTCGGGCCTGGCGGTGGTCGGTGGGTTGGGTCGGTGCCTCGGGCTGGGGTTGCATCCCTGCCGGCCCGGGTGCGCCGCTCTGGTGTTGTAATCGGGAGGAGGCGGTCCCTTGGTGCGTCGTCGGTGGGCGTTGGCCTTCCGCTTTTGTCATCCTCCCGGCGGCCGCTCGGTGGGCCCCTGGCCTCGGCCCTGGAGCCGCGTTCCTGACGGTCGTTCCCGGTGCGGTCCGCCCGAACCGTATTTAGCGTCGGGACGTTATCCTTCCGTGGGATTTCACAGGAGGGATGGGGGTGCGGGCGGTGAGCGCGATCAGGAGGGTCCGGCGGACTCTGCTGGGTCTGCTCGGTGGGCTGGCCCTGGGCTCCTTGATCGTGGAGATCCTGGTTCGGGTCATCGAGCGCGTGCTCAGCCCGAGGGAGATCGAGGTGCTGGCCGCGGATCTGAGCTCCTGCAGTGGCCCGGAGGAGGCCTTTGAGGTCCTGTCCGGGTTCGATGGGCTGGAGTGGACGTGGGATCTGTGGGAGCTGATCAGTGACTGCTCGTCGGTCAGTGACTGGCTGGACGTGCTGGAGTGGCTCAACGAGGTGCCGGAGGTCGACTTCGACGTCTTTGACCTGATCCCGGACCTGGACCTCGACATCGACCTGGACTTCTAGGCCGCGGCCCCTTCCTAGCCGGTTCCTCTCCGACCGGGGAGCCCCCGGGGTTGTAACCACCGCTCGCCGGGCGGGAGCGATGCACCCGTGGGTTGGCGCCCCCTCCCGCGCGGTCGATCGGCACTTGTACCGTGTCGACGCCGTTAAGGTCGGCCCCAATGAGCCGGGGGGTCGCTGGGGCATGGGCCTCTTCGGGCTGGTCCTGCTGTTGCTCGGCGGGCTGGCCCTGGGCGCCCTGGTCTGGGCGGTCCTGGTCCTGGCCACCGGCCTGGTTAGGGCGGCCGAGGGCCGCGAGCGGAGCGGCCGCGGGCCCGTGGTACGGAGTCGGGACGGAGGGATTCCGGGCCCGGATCTGGACCTGGACTGGCTGGACGTCGCCGGCGATGACCGGGGCGATCGCGGTGACGTCGACTGGGGCTCGGGTTCGGACTCAGACCTGGGCGGTGACCGGCTCTTTGACTGGCTCTTCGGTGACCTCGATGGTGGTGACTCCGGCGGCTGCGACGGTGGTGACGGGGGCGATGGGGGCTGGTAAGTCTCGCCCGGAGGGGGTGCATCGGCGTCGGCCCTCACCCGGAACATTTTTATTTTCCCACCTGATTACAAAAGAACGGCCAGCCCGGGGCTGGGGTGATGGGCCGTGTCCTGGACCGGGGTGCCCCTGCCCTCGGACCCGGTAGAGCGTATCCGGTGTCTTCGGGTGCTGAGGGAGGCGCACCGCCGGCAGGTCAAGCCCAAGCTCCAGGAGACGTACCGGCGGGTTGGCGGGAAGACCTACGGTCCTTACTACGTCGCTTACTTCAAGCGGACTCGGAGGTTCAAGCACCCGCGGCTGATCTACCTGGGCAAGTCGAATCCGAGTGTGGAGTTCGTCGAGTGGCTGGCCGGGCAGCCTGAGAGGAAGGTCCTCGAGTTGGCGAGACTGGCCGTGCGGCACCTCCGGGCCGCGCTCGAGCGGATCGTGCGGGAGGCGCCCAGGGTCGAGAACGTGCGTCGCCTGGTGGCTCGGACTCTCGCGCTCGCGCTCGACCTCCCGCCCGCGGGCTCGACTAAGCTCCGGGGCCTCCTCAAGCGCGCCCCCCGCTTCACGCGGGTCGTCCTCGGCCCCTGGGAGGCCTGGTTCGCGGAGAACGTGCTCCGCAAGCTGCTGTACCGCCGGTCCCGGGACGGCAGGCACTGGGTCCCGGACGTCCAGCTCGAGCTCGAGCGCTGGCGGCTCCGGCACGGGGAGTAAGGGTCGGTCAGCGCCGGCCGCTGCGGGAATCGTGGCTCTTGTAATCGCCCTGAGGGGGCCGCGCCCCGGGCGTTGCGGCACCCGGGTAGCCCCGCGGCGTCACGGTAGTGTGGGGCAGGCCGGTTTTTCGGGCGAGTGGTGTCATCGGACCGGGCGGCGGTCTGAGAGGGGGCAGAGTTGCACGCCCGCCAGGGAGGTTGAGACCTCCGTTCCCGGCGCTTCGTGAGGTTAGCATCGCGGCGGCACCGTGCGGGTCCCTGGCCGAGCCCCGCGCCCGTGGTCGACCCTGCGCCCGGGTGGCGGCGGGGCTGGGGGGGCGACCGGCATCCTTCCCTGTGGGCGCCCTCCGGGGCGATCGTCGGTCCCAGCGTGGCCGAGTCTGCGCTGGGTCCGAGCCGGGTCCCCGGTGCGCCGCCTCCCGGCGGTTTGGCCCTTCTGAGGATGCGGTCTCGGCGGAGGTGCGAGGCCGGGGGGCTTCGTTTTGTAACCAGCCCGGAGCCGGGCCTGAGCCACCGACCTCGGGACGTTGGCCGCGCGTCGGGTCGGCCGGGGTTCGGGTCCGCGGACTCCGACGTTCGCCACTCCTGCCGCCTTGTAATCGGGTCGGCTTGAAGGGAGCCGGCGGCGCCTCCGGCCCCCTGTGGATGCTGCTCGTCGGGCCGCTCGGCGTGTCCCGGCGGGGTGGGTGGTGACGGCGGTTCGGAGGTAGGTTCCTCCGGCCCCCCGGGGACGGGTGAGATCGGTCCGGGCGGGGACCTGAACGAGGCGCTGAACGCGCCAGGGAGGCTCACGACGGTATCGAGCGGACGAAAGGGTACCCGAGCACCCCCGGTCCCAACGGCGGTCGCCAGCACTCCCTGACTCACTTCCAGGTCGAGCGGGCCGGCGACGAGCACGCGCCC
>Ga0256842_1001173_pt1 | contig 21610 bp, 17 predicted proteins | sample 4559240metaG_FD_185973 | JGI IMG/M metagenome (GOLD analysis project Ga0256842, IMG submission 185973) | Hydrothermal vent microbial communities from Guaymas Basin, Mexico - 4559-240 | ecosystem: Environmental > Aquatic > Marine > Hydrothermal vents | place: Mexico: Guaymas Basin | collected... | reverse complement strand
TAGGGCCACAAATGGCTGGGATGCAGGGATTCGAACCCCGACCAGCGGATCCAGAGTCCGCTGTCCTACCATTAGACGACATCCCAAAAAACGTGAAAATTTTATAAGTTTATACTAAAAAGTCAAGAAAATTGTTTGACAATGACAATTTAATGTAGTATTAAATTTTAAAGGGCATTGAGGATATGTTATGCAAGATTTTTTAAAACTGTTTGGCAATAAAAGTATAAGAATAAAAGTTATCATAATTTACATATTGTCATTGGCTTTTATAGGTGTTATCGGATATTCTTACTATATCTACAGCAGTATAAAAAGCATAAACAGAGAAGTGTCCATATATAAAGATAGGTTAATAACAACAAAAAAACATACAATAACAAATATGGTCAATGTAGCCATAAACAGCATAAATACATTTTATGAAAATTATAAAGATGGTGAAATAAGTGAAGCAAAAGCAAAAAAAGAATCGATTAAACTTATACATTCTATGAGGTATAATTTAGATAATAATCAATCAAATTACATTTGGATAAATACAGTCGACGGTACAATGGTAGTAGACCCGCCTAAACCTGATTTAAACGGCAAAAATGTTTGGGATTTCAAAGACAAAAACGGCGTTCAGCCATTTAAAGAAATGGCTAATATAGTGAAATCTAAAGGTTCTGGATTTGTTAATTACTGTTGGCCAAAATTGGGTATGCCGGAAGATATCTGCTATCCTAAAACTTCTTATGTAAGATTATTTTATCCCTGGCAATGGATAGTGGGTAGCGGTTTTTATATTGATGATGTGAATAAAGATATAGAAAACTACATACAAAGAAGAAAATCCGACATGATCTATACTGTAATTTTGAGCATTATCTTTGGAGCTGGAGCATCGTTTATTTCTGGTATAATATTTTTCTTTGTGCTTTCCATTATGGTATCTAATATTAAAAAAATTGCCAACCTTTCTAAGAAATTGGTTAGCGAAGAGATTACAAATGAATTAAAGCTGCCTTACAGTGCAGAAGATGAATTGGGTTGTTTGGTTAAAAACTTTAATAATTTTATAGATGAAAACTACAAACTTAACCTTTTCAAGAAAACAATCGAAGAAGACAGGGATGTGGAAGCTGTATATAAGAGAATAGAAACGCTTTTAAAAAACGAGTTTGACATAAAGGAATTCAGCATTTATGAAGTTAATAATAGTAAAAGTTCTTTAAAGCCTGTGGTATCATCGGATGTTAAAATGTTTTGCAGACAAGATATACTTGTGGATTCGAGTCTGTGTAGAGCGGCAAGGACTGCGATGGATATAAATTCTTTTGAAGAGGAAGATGTATGTCTGAGTTTTTTGTATAATAAAGATAAAAATCATATATGTATACCGATGATGGTCGGTGGCGGAGTGGGCGGTGTTGCTCAAGTTATTTTTGATAAGAATCAAACCTATAAAGATATAAAGAATAAAATAAAAAGGCTTAAGAGATTCTTGAAAGAAGCATCGCCGGTAATAGAAGCAAAAAGGCTTTTGGGTCAATTAAGAGAATCAATAATGCGAGATCCGCTTACGGGTTTTTATAATAGGCGATTTCTTGATGAATTTGCGTCTACATTTGCAGCATCTGTTAAAAGAAGACAAACGCATGTCGGTATATTGATGTGCGACATAGATTTTTTTAAACAGGTCAACGATGTGTATGGACATAATGTAGGAGATGAGGTTTTAAAAGGCGTAGTCAATGCTATTGCTAAAGCCATAAGGGAAGCTGATATTGCAGTCAGGTTTGGCGGTGAAGAATTTTTAATACTGCTGCAAGATGTTGATGAAAAAGCTGCTTTGGAGATATCTGAACGCATTAGAGAAAACGTGGAAGCTACAGAAATATTTACAGCAGGAAACATCATAAAAAAGACTATTAGCGTGGGCGTATCCATCTTCCCTAACGACTCAGACAATCTATGGAAATGTATAAAATATAGCGATGTGGCTATGTATAAAGCAAAAACAGGCGGCAGAAACAGAGTTGTGAGATTTGAACCTTCAATGTGGGAAAGCGACGAGTATTAATTTTCCTATTTTTTCATAAAACTTGAAAAGATGTTTATATTGTTATATCTTTAGGCGTAAATAAAGATGAGGGGTTTCTGATGTATGAGTGCATAAAAAGCATAAAAGAAAAAAAGCTTCAAAAAATAGAAAACGAAGTGTTTTTGGTATCGGAAAAACATATCCTAAAGGCAAGAAACGGCGACGATTATGTAGGTTTGAAGCTTAAAGATAAAAGCGGGGTTATTGATGCAAAGATATGGAACAATCTTTTGCACCTTAAGGATAGATTTGAAGAAGGCGATTTTATAAAGATAAAAGGAGAAAGCAACTACTATAACGATAATTGGCAAATAATTATAAAGGATGTGAAAAAAATTACTGACAACTCGTTAAATAAAACAGATTTTCTACCATCTTCCAATAGAGATAGAGAAATAATGAAGAATGAGCTATTTACGCTTATAAACGGCATTAAAAACCAATCCTTAAAGAAATTGCTTCTGTCTATTTTTGAAGATAAAGAATTTTTAGAGAAATTTTGCACAGCACCCGCAGCAAAGGCTATGCATCATGCCTACATAGGTGGATTGCTTGAGCATACCGTATCGGTGGGTAAGCTCGCAAAAGAGATAGGCGAATATTATATGGATATAGATAAGGATTTACTTGTAAGCTGTGCGCTTCTGCACGATATAGGAAAGGTGTATGAACTTGACCCTGTTACATTCAACTATACGACGCAAGGAAAGCTTATAGGGCATATAATCATAGGATACACCATAGTTCAAAACAAGATAGAAGAACTAAAGACAATATCCGAAGAAAAGAAGATAAATCTTTTGCACTGCATACTAAGCCATCACGGAGAATATGAATACGGTTCGCCAAAAAAGCCAAAGACAAAAGAAGCTGTTCTATTTAATCTGATAGATGTTTTGGATTCAAGAATGCAACCTGTACTAAACGCTCAAATAAACAACAATTCCGGCTGGAGCGATATGGTTAGAATTATAGGAAAAAGTATATACGCACCAAACAAATCAAATGAGCTATTCAAATAAATATATAGTATTTGAAGGCATAGACGCCTGTGGAAAAAGTACGCAGGCAAAACTATTTTGCGAATTTTTAAAAGAGCAATCAATGGATGTGTACTTTACTAAAGAACCGGGCGGAACAGATGAAACAAAAATCATAAGAGACATTTTATTAAACAAGCACTTAACACCTAAGGCTTCGTTATTTCTGTTTTTGGCAGATAGGGCTATTCACTCTGAATTAATAAAGGATAAATTAAAAAAGTCCTTTGTTGTAAGCGATAGAAGTATGTTTTCTACGATAGCTTATCAAGGTTTTGGTGATGGTTTGGATTTAGACTTTATAGAATATGCAAACAGCTTTGCTACCGGCTCTATGTTGCCAAATTTAACAATTATTTTGGATATTACACTTGAAACGATGAATAGACGCTTAAAAAATAAGGATGTCATGGAATCAAAAGGTGAAGATTTTTTTAAAAGGGTAAAAGACGGATACCGTTATGTAGCTGACAAATACGAAAATGTATATATCTTAAACGGCGAAAAGCATATTGATGAAATATTTCAAGAAGTAATAGAGATATGGAAGAGTCTTTAGATAGATTTAGTGTTTTTATAATGGAAAATGCAAATAAACAAGATGCGTTTGAATTCTGCAAACAACTTGGTGTAAACGAAAAAGATATCGAAGTGTATGAAGAGTTAAGCATAGATGCCACAAGAAAAATAAAGGAAAAGAGTTTTATAGCATCGAATACTAAAAGAGGTTTTGTTCTTGGAAAGATGGGCAATCCTGCACAAAATTCGCTTCTAAAACTGCTTGAAGAGCCGCCGAACAATGTTTGTTTTGTATTGTATAGAAGCGAGGAATTGTTAGATACCATAAAATCAAGGGCTCAAATAATTAAAAAAAACACCGAAAGGAAGGTTGACGAAGATTTTTTGGATGCTATAAATAATAACGATATGCAAAAAGCTATTGTTTGCGCGCTGAAGTTGCATAGATTGCAGAAAGATAATTTAATAGAGCTGTTGGAAGGAGTGGCAAGAGAATTGTCTTTGAATGGTGGATACAGTAAATCTGAGATAATAGAGCAAGAACTTATTAAATTTAGAGAATTCAGGCTTAATCAACGGCTATTTATGTTTGCTCTTGTTTCTAAAATATTTGGGGGCTTTTAGGAATGAATATAGCTTTGGTAGAATTTAGTAGAGCAGGACAGTTATACCCGTTTTTTTATAAGGATGAAACGCTGCGTGTAAAGGATAAGGTTGTTGCTGAGTATGAGCGTGGCGTTAATATAGGAAAAGTGATGAAGATTCAGCATGTTGATTCAATAACAGACGATTTGAGATTTATATTAAGAAAGGCAACGCCTGAAGATTTAAAGATTTACGAAGAAAATAAAAACCTTGAAAAGGATGCGTTTAGGATATGCAGGGATGAGATAGCCTATTTTGAGCTTAATATGAAACTTGTTAAGGTTGAGTATATGCTTGATAGAAGCAAGATTGTATTCTATTTTGTGGCGCCAGGAAGGGTTGATTTTAGAAATTTAGTAAAGAAACTTGCTTCTACGTTTAAAACAAGAATAGAGATGAGACAGATTGGAGTAAGAGATGAAGCAAGAATTATCGGAGGATTGGGCTTATGTGGCGATGAGCTATGCTGCGCAAGATTTCTAAGGACATTCAATCCTGTTTCTGTAAAGATGGCAAAAGACCAAAATCTTAATATAAATGTTAAAAAGATATCGGGCGCCTGCGGAAGACTTATGTGTTGCTTGTGGTATGAACATGATTTATATGAAGATTTTATGAATGTTGCGCCGTCTATGGATTCTATGGTCAAAGCCGGTGATGTTGAAGGAAGGGTTGTTTATATAAATCCGATAAAAAAGACCGTTATAATAAGAAATAGAGATAATCTCATGATAGAAGTAGATGTAGCCGATGTTGAAAAAATAATTAATAACAAAGGAGAAGAACATGAGTGATTTTAAAAAAGAAAAGTACTATATAACAACACCCATATATTATGTTAATGATGTTCCACATATAGGGCATTCATACACGACAATAGCTGCAGACACAATGGCAAGATATATGAAATTTTTAGGAAACGATGTCTATTTTTTAACAGGAACAGACGAACACGGTCAAAAAATACAAAAAACGGCAAAAGCGCAAGGGTTGACCCCTAAGGAATTGGCTGATAAGGTTGTCGTAAATTTTCAAAACCTATGGAAAAAGCTTGATATAACGAACGATTTTTTTGTTAGAACGACAGACGATTATCATATAAAGTGCATCCAAAAAGCTTTTAAAGAGTTATACGATAAGGGTGATATATATAAGGGCGAATATGAAGGGTGGTACTGCATACCTTGCGAAAGTTACTATTCCGAAATAGAGATAGGAAAAGATAAACTTTGCCCGTCATGCGGAAGAAAGGTTGATATGGTAAAAGAAGAAAGCTATTTCTTTAGGCTTTCTGCATATGAAGACAAACTGCTTAAATTCTATGAAGAAAACCCAGATTTCGTGTTACCCAAAACAAGATACAACGAAATAGTAAGTTTCGTAAAAAGTGGATTGAAGGATTTAAGCATAACCAGGACATCTTTTGATTGGGGCGTACCCGTTCCTTTTGACAATAAACATGTAATATACGTTTGGTTTGACGCTTTGTTAAATTACATTAGCGCAATAGGATATGCAGAAAAAACTGAACAGTTTTTCAAAACATGGCCAGCAGATGTCCATTTTGTGGGTAAAGATATATTGCGTTTTCATGCTGTTTATTGGCCTGCCTTCCTGATGGCTTTGGATTTACCGCTTCCGAAACATGTTGTAGCACACGGATGGTGGACGGTTGACGGGAAAAAGATGAGTAAATCCTTGGGCAACGTAGTAGACCCTAACGATATGATAGAAAGATACCCAAAGGATGCATATAGATACTTCCTTTTGAGAAATGTTCCGTTTGGGCTTGATGGAGATTTTTCGGAAAAAGAACTTATTGAGCGTATAAATTCTGAACTTGTAAACGATTTGGGCAATCTTTTAAATAGAAGTATAACAATGGTTGAAAAATACACAGGCGGCGTAGTGGAAAGACCAAGCGATGCAAATGATGGGTCTTTGAAGGATAAGGCTCAGGAAACGCTTAATAATGTAAAAGAAGATTTAAATATATTCAGATTTGATGAAGCTTTATCCCACATCTTCGAATTTATACGCTTCAGCAATAAATATATAACACAAAAAGAACCATGGACATTAAAGAAAAACAAAAAAGACGATGAATTAAAAGAGGTTCTATACAATATAATATCTTCCTTGAAGTTCATAGCCGGCATTATATCGCCTTTTATGCCAGACAGCGCCGATAAGATATTAAAACAGCTCGGTTTTGAAAAGAAGGCGTGTGAATATAGTTACGAGTTTTTTACTGATTTTTACTCTATAGATAAAACAACCGTTAAAAAAGGCGACGTAATATTTAACAGAATAGATGAAATTCCTAAAAAGAAAGACGAAAAAGCAAAAAAAGATAACAAGCAGGATAAAATTACTATTGACGAATTCTTTAAGGTAGACTTAAGAACAGCAAAGGTGCTTGAAGCTGAAAGTGTTGAAAAATCAAAGAAATTGCTTAAATTAAAGATAGATGTAGGCGAAAAAGAGCCAAGAACGCTTGTTGCAGGACTAAAGGAGCATTACAAGCCCGAAGAACTTGTTGGAAAAACAATTATTGTTGTAGCTAACTTAAAGCCAGCAAAGCTTATGGGCATAGAATCAAACGGAATGCTTCTTGCTGCGAAGGAAGATGGAGCGTTTCCAGCTCTGTTAACGGTTGCACAGGATGTTAAACCCGGAACAAAAATAGGATAGAAGGAGGTATGGGTGTTATCGGTTAATTCTTATAACCCCATACTACAATACAGGTTAGACCCGGGTGAGTGGGGCTCATCAAGTGGAGCAACAGCGGCAAACTCTGTATCCCGGGTCGCATCCCATGAGTCAAGCAATCTGCAAAGATTCGAAAGCAAAGCCATAAAGGATGGCTGTTATGTTGTCGGTAAGAGTTTATATCTAAATCTTTCCAAAAAAGGAGAATATTTAGCAGCAACAAGCGGTCATTCTTCTGCTGAGATATATTGTCCCAAAAAAGCCAAAAACGAGCAGATTAAAACAAGCATAAACAGCAAGATAAATTCAAAGATTAAAAAATACTCCAACGACGAATTAAGACTCAAAACCCTTCTGAATGTTTCTAAAGACAGTCCTATGAAAGATATATACGAAAAAGATATAAAAAAGATAGAAGCAAGAAAATTGGATTTGCAGCAAAAAAAGATGAGACTTTATACGCAGGTAACTTTGCTTTTAGCTCAAAATATTAAGTTTGACCCATCCACAATAGACATATCGGTTTAAATTTTATTCGTACTTGAAATTTGCATATATATTGTTTATTTAAGCGCAAGCAGAATGCAGCGTCTTTAAAGGCTTGACCGTACTGTACTAAAGGTTTATAATTTTAAGAAAGTTTTAAAAAATGTCCAAGGGGGGATTGAAATGGGTAATGTATCTATTAAAACCTTGGCTGTAGGCGGATTATCTTTAATATTTTTGAGTTTTCTTGTTGCCGCATTTTACTCTACAAACACAACAAAACACAGTAGAGACACAATAGCTACAGTACATAACACGGATGTAGCTCAAGTTTCTCTTTATAACTCTATAGAAAGAAATTTTAACAATGCAGAAAAACTTCTCCTAAAGGCTTACGCTTTGCAAGATGCGTCTTTGGCTGATGAAGCCAAAACTTATTTTAAAAAGGTAGATAGAATTATAGACGAAGACTTAAAGAGCACAGGTATCTCTCAAGCAGAAAAAGACAGACTCAACAAACTTAAACAAACAATAGATGCTCAGCTATCCTTGGCGCTTAATCAGATAAAAATATCCATACAATCAGGCAAAATATCCAAAGAAGAGCTCGACAAAATAGACAGTATGACAAATTCTATAGAATCTCAAATTACCAATTTGTTAAATAAAAGAATAGAAAAGATGAAAACATCTATGGATTATTTGAAAAATAATCTATCAAGAGCTTTTGAGATTGGATTGATTATATATGCAATCATAGGTTTTATTTTAATATTTAGTTTTTTAGTTATACAAAGATATATGATTGCTCCGCTTGGTGATATGGGTAAGGTGCTTGAAGAAGTCGGAAAAGGCAACCTGAATATTAGATTTAAGATTGATAGCAAAAATGAAATAGGCAAGTTGAAAAAAGAATTAAACGCAATGATAGAGAACTTACAGCTTATGGTTCAAAATGTGAGAGAGGCATCCGATTCTATGGTAAACCATTCGACAAGCCTGTCTGCGGCTGCGGTTGAAATATCGGCGGCAAACGAGCAGACAACAAAGAGTATGGATGAGATATCAAACGCCATAATGGATACATCTCAGGCTATAGATAGCATAGCACATTCAACGGAAAATATTACCCAGCTTGCTGAATCCATTGCCGAAGTAAACCAAAAGATGCTTAAAGATATGGAAGAAAAGGTTAAAAAGATGAAAAGTAATGCAGAATTGGCAGAAGAGACGACGCGTCAAATAAACATTGTTGGAGAATCCTCAAAAAGTATAGGAAAGATTGTAGATGTCATAAGCGATATAGCCGATCAAACAAACCTACTTGCCTTAAACGCTGCAATAGAAGCAGCACGAGCAGGTGAGGCAGGACGCGGTTTTGCCGTTGTTGCCGATGAAATTAGAAAGTTGGCTGAAAAAACTCAAATGTCAACAGAAGAAATTCGTTCCACTGTGGTAGAGATGCAAAAGGACGTTGAAAGAGCCATACAAAAAACAGAAGAAACAAGAGAAAGTATATTATCCGAAGCTGAAGCCATTAAACTAAACGAAGAGCATGTTAATGAGGTTGTCGAAAGGACAGACAAAACAATAGATGAGATACATTCAACAAGTGCAGCAACCGAACAAATCTCGGCAACTGTAGCAGAAATAGATTCTCAGATTAAAGAAATAACCCAAGCCGTTAAAGAAAACGCCAAAGCCTCTGAAGATATAGCAAAAGCGTCGGAAGAGTTAAACGGTATAGCCCAAAATGTTTTAGATTTGGTAAATGAGTTTCATTAAAATATGCAAAGAATAAAATTTGACGAAGAGACGATAAAGAATATGAGCAACACATCGGTTTTCGGTGTGTATGTTTATCAAGAAGATGGAAGGTTTGTCTTTGTGAATGATGCATTCTGTAGATTTGTAGAATACTCCAAAGATGAGCTTTTAAATAAAGACATCAAACTATTGGACTTGGTTAAGGATGAACACAAAAAACACGTTCAAAAAATAATAGAAAAACGCATAAGTGGCGATTTCTTTTCACGTGAATTTGAAGAATTGGTATATGTTTCAAAAAACAAGCAAGAAAAAACCGTTTTAAATTTTGGTTATACAATAATCTACAAAGGCAAGCCTTCCGGTTTTGTAATCACTGTTGATATAACCAAGCAAAAAACCTACAAAATGCTCTATAAGGGTTTATCAAAGGTAAATCAGCTTGTGTCAGAATTAAAAAACGAAGAAGCCATCTTAAAAGAGATTTGTAGGGTGTTAAACGAAGATGTAGGATTTGACTTGGTATGTGTTGGAACAATAGATTCGCAAACCAAACTATTTAAAGAAAAATACATCTCTGGCAAACAGAGCTATATAGATATTTTCAGAAAGATAAACATATCTGTTGACGAAAACCTACAGGAAGGCCAAGGCAGTGTTGGAAGGGCATATAGAGAACAAAAAATCGTTGCCATAAATAATGTATTCTCTGATGAAGGAATGTCGGCATGGAGAGATGCCCAGAAAAAATTCGGTATTTATTCAGCATGCTCGATACCTATCTTTAAAGGAACAAAACTTGCGTATATATTAATTATTTATTCAAAAATACCAAATATTTTTTCAAGTGAGTACCTATATCTTATGAAAAGCCTACAGCATTCCATTATCAATTCGTTTGAAAGGCTTGAAAACGAGAAATGGAAAACGATTTTATCCAATACTTTAAATATTGGTTTTGATTTTGTTATTATAATGAAGCAAAATGGAGATATTGTATTTTTGAATGAAAATACAAAAAAGATGCTTCAATACACTGAAGAAAAATTTACGAAAAAGAATATCTTGGATGTAATTTGCAATTATAATAAAAAAGAGTTAGAAACACTCTTTAAAAGCGTAGCCATAGACAATATTTACAAAATGATTTGTTTAAAAACAAGGCTTAACGATATAAAAAAAATGCTTGTACACATAACAAAGGTAGATGCAGATGAGACCTATTTTATTATGACAGGTAAGGATATAACACACAATTTAGAGTTGCAAAAGAGTATAGAAAACGTATTAAAACGAGATATTACGACAAATCTTTTAAATAGATATGCATTTATAGAAGCTACAGAAGGATTTATAGAAAAAGCTGAATATAACACGACAATGGGCGCAGTTGTTGTAGTAAAGCCACTAAGATTTTCTGAAATAAACGAAGCCTTAGGGTTTGAGAAAGGCGACGAGCTTCTCATAAAGATAGCAAATAGGCTTAGAACTTTTACAAAAAGACTTGATTCTATATCCAGGCTTGATTCTGCCAAATTTGCTGTATTGTTGCAAGGTGCAAAAAGGGAAGAAGATATTCTTATTGTTGTTATTGAGCTTATAAAAGAACTTACAAAACCCTACTCTATAGACGGCAAACGATTTGACTTATCCTTTAATGCCGGAATAAGTATTTATCCGCATGATTCTAAAGATGCAAAAGCACTTTTAGAAAAAGCTGAGATTGCTTTAATTGATGCAAGAAACAAGGGTGAGAATGAAATAGGTTTTTATAAAGAAAGGCTAAAGCAAGAAACAGCAAAAAGGGTAAAACTTAATCAAGAATTTCCACAAGCATTAAAAAATAAAGAGTTTGCACTGTATTTTCAGCCCTATTTTGATATAAAAACACAAAAACCGAAAGGTGCTGAGGTTTTAATAAGATGGTTAAAAGACGGAAATACTATACCGCCATCGGAATTTATACCGATTTTTGAGCAAAATCGAAACATAGCAAAACTTGAAGAATATATATTGGATGAAGCTATTGCGTTTATAAAAAACTTTGATAATAAAGAAAGGCTTATTCCATTATCTATCAATTTAACGCCGACAAGTCTGGCAGACGATGATTTTGTAGATAGTTTAATATTAAAGACTGAAGAGTTATCGCAATTTATAAATATTGAAATAACTGAAAGGTTGTTTTTGGGTAATATGGATTATGCACGTTCGGTTTTAAGCAGAATTAGAAATAACGGTTTTAGGGTTTATATGGACGATTTTGGAACGGGATATTCTTCTTTATCTTATCTGTCTTCTTTACCGATAGATTGCATAAAAATAGACATGTCTTTTGTGAAGGGCTTAATGGAAAGCAAGAAGGTGAAATCAATAGTCAAAACAATTATATACTTAGCAAAGGAGCTTAATATGTCTACAATTGCCGAAGGTGTAGAAACAGAAAAGCATCTTGACGCTCTAAAAAATATGGGATGTCAAATGGCTCAAGGTTTTTTATTTGCCAAGCCGCTTGAAATTAAAGATTTTATTGATTTTTTGAATAAATATGGCTCTTAACTTAGCTTTTAGTATTGACACATCCTTTATAATGGATTAGTATTCAGTATCTATGCTTTACCTTATTTTGTTTTTCTTTGTTTTTTTGTTTATTCCGCATAGTGCATATGCTTGGGGTCCAAGTGTTCATATCAGCGTAGCGTTAAGTATAGTTGAGCAACTTGATTATGGGAATGCAGCTATAATATTATCTAATGTTAGCGAATATTTATATGGCTCATTAGCTCCAGATTTCATTTTAGGCAAAAAATATTCATCACACAATAAACATTCTCACAATTGGCAGGTTGGGTTTAGGTTGCTTAAAGACGCAAAAACAGATAAAGAAATGGCTTTTGCCTATGGTTACCTAACGCATCTTGCAAGCGACGCTGTAGCGCATGGGATAATGATACCCAAACTAACGCAAAACACCAACAATAAAAGTGCAAAACATTTTTACATAGAAATATATGCTGATGCTTTCTGTGATAAACGCTATAAAATGCTTGCAAAAAAGGTTTTGACAAGATATAATAAAAAATTAGACAATCAATTTAAAGAACAAGTGGATAGTGTGTTGTTTAGTTTTTCTGTGAGCAAGATTCTTTTTAAAGGCATGACAAAGTTATCCTTCAATAAAAGAATATCAAATATGATTACTACAGATTATTTTGCCAATTATTTTAACATTCAAGCTTCCACTATAAAGGGATATGTGGGGCTTTCCAGAGAATTTTCTTTAGATGTGCTTAAGAATAGAGAGTCTTCTTCCGTGGCAAAAATAAATGCTATAAGTATATAAGAGTAAATTATTATATAACAAAAGAATAAGGAGATTGTTGTTTATGTATGAGAGTAGGGAAGAGCTGAGCAAGAAAAAACTTGCCGAGTTAATGGTGATAGGAAGGGCATTAGGAATACCTACTACAATTAAAAGAAAAAACGATTTAATAGAAGAGATATTAAAAATAAGCTCTCAACAGTCAAATAATAATCATAATCAAAAGGAGCAAAAACATAACAATGTTTCGTCAACAGAGAGCGTGAGTCTATTAAAAGGCGAAGGAGTTTTAGAGATTTTACCTGAAGGTTTTGGCTTTCTGCGCTCGTCAGACAATAATTACCTTGCAGGCTCTCACGACATTTATGTATCGCCAAGCCAGATAAAAAGATTCGGTTTAAGAACAGGTGATTTTATATACGGACAGGTTAGACAACCTAAGGATAACGAAAAGTATTATGCCCTTTTAAAGATAGAGCAGATAAACTACAAAGACCCAGAAGAGTCTAAATTAAGAAAACACTTCGATGATTTAACACCGCTTTATCCTATGGAGCGCATAAAACTTGAGACAACGCCTGACAATTTGGCTGTTAGGGTTATCGATTTGATAGCGCCGATAGGGAAAGGTCAAAGAGGTCTTATAGTGGCGCCGCCAAGAACAGGAAAAACGGTTCTTCTACAAAATATAGCCAACAGTGTAACAGAAAACCACCCAGAAATAATAGTTATTGTTTTGCTTATTGATGAAAGACCCGAAGAGGTTACAGATATGAAACGCTCTGTAAAGGCTGAGGTTATAAGTTCAACATTCGACGAGCCGCCAGAAAGGCATATACAGGTTGCCGAAATTGTGCTTGAAAGAGCAAAAAGGCTTGTTGAGCAGGGATTGGACGTTTTAATATTGCTTGATTCTATAACAAGACTTGCCAGGGCATACAACGCCGTTATACCACCAAGCGGTAAGGTTTTGTCGGGTGGTTTGGATTCAAATGCACTTCAAAAACCGAAAAGATTCTTTGGCGCAGCAAGAAACGTTGAAAATGGCGGAAGTCTAACCATTATGGCAACCGCTTTGATAGAAACAGGCTCAAGAATGGATGATGTTATATTCGAAGAATTTAAGGGTACGGGTAATATGGAGCTTCATCTCGATAGAGGCCTGTCGGATAGAAGAATTTTCCCGGCAATAGACATAACACGCTCAGGAACAAGGAAGGAAGAGCTGCTTGTAAACAAAACCCAGCTAAACAGAATTTGGATTTTAAGAAAAATATTGATAGAGATGAACGATATAGATGCCATGCTATTCCTGCTTGATAAGCTGTCAAAAACAAAGAGCAATGCAGAGTTTTTGGAATCTATGAATAGGGGATGATAGAGACAGATTCACCCTACTTTTTAGCCCCGATGGCGGGTTATACAGATAAGCCGTTTAGATATATTTGCAAGAAATTTGGTGCGGGCTTGACCGTAAGTGAGTTAATTTCGGTCAACGCCATATACTACAAAAACAAAAAAACCCTTAAATTGTTGGAAAAAAATGATATAGAAAAGCCGTTTTGCATTCAACTGTTCGGTTCGGATGCGGATATATTTTTATATGCTGCTCAAAGCGTTGAAGACAAATGCGATTGTATCGATATAAATGCGGGATGTCCTGTTTCGAAGGTTGTAAAAACTTTTGCAGGTTCATATCTATTAAAGGATAAAAACAGGCTGCTGGCTATCGTTGATAAACTAAAGAAACATATAAAAAAGCCTGTAAGCGTTAAATTGAGAAAAGGCTTTGATGAAAATAGCATAAACAGTATGGATTTCTATAAGGAATTGGAAAATAGTGGCGTTGATTTTATAACCATACATCCGCGTTTAAGAGGACAGTTCTTTAAAGGTGAAGTGGATTATGAGCATGCCGCACGTGTTGTTGATACGCTAAAAATAGATGTTGTCATAAACGGTGGCATAGATTCTTTGGATAAACTTGACAAGGTTAAAGAAATTACAAAAGCAAAATACTTTATGATAGGTCAAGCCGCAATAGACAAGCCTTACATATTTAAGGAATTTATAAAAGAAAAGGAAATGCAAAAGGATGCTAAATTTATTAAAGAGTTGGCAAAAGAACACTTTTTATTGATGGTTGCGTATTACGGAGAATATTTGGCAATAAGAAATTTTAGAAAATTTTTTCATCGGTACGCGAAAGGCTTTAGGTTTGCAAAGCAGTTAAATAAAGAAATCAACGAATGCCTAAAAAAAGAAAAGGTCTTAACAGTTATAGATAAACTTGACTAATATTACATTCAGACTATTGTAAAGCTTTAAGAATTTTTGGAGGTGTTTTGCATGAATACGTTAAAAACCGCTTTTCTACTCACCCTACTTACTGGGTTGTTTCTATTTATAGGTGGTATGTTGGGCGGAAAAGCAGGAATGACAATAGCTTTTACCTTTGCTCTTTTGATGAATTTCGGTAGCTACTTCTTTTCCGATAAAATTGCGCTTTCGATGTATAGGGCAAAAGAAGTAACAAAAGAAGAAGCACCTGAGCTTTACGAAATCGTCGAATTTTTAACTCAAAGAGCAAATTTGCCTATGCCTAAGCTCTATATAATTCCACAAGAAGCGCCTAACGCGTTTGCTACCGGCAGAAATCCAAGCCATTCTGCCGTTGCCGTAACGGAAGGTGCGCTCAGGTTGCTTTCAAAAGAAGAACTTATGGGTGTTTTAGGTCATGAACTTGGCCATATCAAGCATAGGGATATCTTAATATCCACAATTGCTTCCACAATTGCTTCGACCATTATGTTTGTTGCGGATATGATAAAGTGGGCTGCAATATTCGGCGGACTTGGCAGAGACGATGAGGATTCCAACCCAATAGTGTTGATAGCTATGGCAATAATTGCGCCGTTTGCCGCTATGTTGATTCAATTGGCTATCTCACGCTCAAGGGAATATGATGCCGACAAGGCGGGTGCTGAATATTCAGGCAATCCTTTATTTTTAGCAAACGCTTTAGAAAAATTGGACGCTTATGCAAGAAATCTTCCGTTTAGAGGCTCACCTGCTACGGAAAATTTGTTTATTGTAAATCCGTTTAAGGGTAAGAATTTTATGTCGCTATTTTCTACCCATCCACCCATTGAAGAAAGAATTAAAAGACTTAAAGATATGGCTTACAGGCACTAAGTATAGCCTGCAAGCCGTCTTCTTTTTCAATATCAATCCATATAGCGTTGTTTTTAAACCTGCTTTTCAAAAGCGTTAGTTGTCTTTTTGCATAGGCTTTTGTGTTCTTTTTTATTAGGTCGGATAATTTATTTTTATCCAATTCTTTTGATAGATATTGCAAAGTTTCCTTATATCCTATGGATTTTAAAGCATTTGTATCGGCATATCCCATTTCAACAAGCCGTCTTACCTCTTCTATCAAACCCTTTTCAAGCATCAAGTCTACGCGCTTTTCTATTCTTTTGTTTATAAACTCTCTACTTGCGTATAAAACAAAGATTAAAAATCTGTCGTCTATCTTTTTATCGTTTGAGAAAAAACTGCTAATCTCTTTTTTTGATGATATGTATACGCTCAAACCTCTTTTAATTCGTTGGCAATCGTTTTGCGCAATCTTATTTGCCCATTTTTCGTCGATAATCTTTAAAAAGTTGTAAAGGTATCTTGATGAAAATTCTTCACATATATCGTCAAAAAATATCTTAACCTTTTCGTCTATTGGCTCTATTTTATCTAATCCAAATACTAATGAATCTATGTAAAATCCGCCGCCACCAACTATAATTGCGTTTGTTCTTTTTTCTTTGAGCTTTCTTAATATCTCATTTACCTTTTCCACAAACTCTCCGCTTGAAAACGTTTCGTTTGGCTCTTTTATATCGATTAGGTGGTGCTTGACAGCTTTTTGCTCTTCTTTTGATGGTTTTGCACTGCCTATGTCCATATGTTTATAAATTTGGACGGAATCTGACGAAATTATCTCGGCATTTAAAATTTTTGCGAGTTTTATTGATATATCTGTTTTTCCTATGGCTGTTGGTCCTAATATTATTATTGTTTTGTTCATATGCATTATGTGTTGCATCTTAAAAGCTCGCAGGAAAACCTTTTTTTCTTCCTTGTATAGTAGATATACACATTCTCCACGCAATAGACTTTGCTAATAAAGACTAACAACTTCATACCTTTGATGTAATAAAATAATAAATAAAAGTCAAACAGAAAAACGTAATTGCATAATTAACCCTTGTTTGTCCTGATAAGGCTACTTAAAAAATCAATTTTTCTAATAATAATTATTGACATACCATATTTTGTAGGATATATTATGACAAAGTAATCTGTTCATTGTATTAGCTTTCATGATTATGTGAAGGTTTTATTGGCTTATGTGTGTATTGTATTTATTTTTTGCAGGAAGGAGGCAAAATGAAAAAAGTCGTTAACTCTTTGGTTTCTCTATCAGGAAAAACAACAAAAGCCTTTTTGATTTCAACGGCATTTGCATCTTTTGCTTTTGCTGGGGCAACTTTAGATGGCAACAAGAATTTCTCAAAACTTAAAAATTTTAAACCCAACCCTAAGGTTACATCACAACAGTGCCTATCTTGCCATAAAGCACAAGATCCCGGCATAGCCAAGGATTGGGCACATTCAAAGCATGCGCAGAAGGGTGTGGGATGCGTTGAGTGCCATGTTGTCCCTAAGGATTACCCAACCGCATTCAAGGCGCATCCGTTTAAAGGTGCAAACTGGACTGTTCAGGCTGCTGTTTCATCTGTAACATGTGCAAAATGTCATAGTAAAGAAGTTGAAGAATTCTTAAACTCAGGACATTCAAGAGGCGGCGCTCAATGGCTGAAAGAAAACGAAAATCCTCACGGAAAAGCTATGACCAAATTAGCCTTCGGTTATGAAGGCATGAAAGGCGGCGAAGGCATAGAGAAAGAATTTACCGTCAACAAAGGCAATTCACAAGTGGATGTTACGGTTGCAAACACATGCGTTCAGTGCCACGGAACAACCATTAAACTTGATTCTATGGGTAAACCGCTTGCTACTACATGGCCGAATGATGGTATAGCATCTTTGTATCCAGACGGTGGCGTAGGAAATTGTCTAAGCTGCCACTCAAGGCATAAATTCTCAGCAGAAGAAGCAAGACAACCTGCATCATGCTCAAATTGCCATTTAGGTCCTGATCATCCAGACAAAGAGGTATTTGAGTCCAGCGTTCATGGACACATATTCGATACCAATGAAAAAGATTATGATTTCTCTACAGGAAAGCAGATTCCAGGCAAAACACTCAGAGGCCCAACATGCTTCACGTGTCATATGGGTTCGATAAATGGTTTAAACTCAACACACAACGTTTCAGTTAGATTAAAATGGAATTTATGGGCACCAAAGAGCTTTGAGAGAAACGGCAAGAATGAGACGGCTGGATGGGCTTGGTGGAACAACATGAAGGTCTTAAGAGGAAATCCAAAAGCCGGAAATATTCAAGGTGCTGATGCTGCAAGAAGCGAGATGAAACAGGTTTGTTCATCATGCCACGATGCAGCATTTACAAAAAACTACTTTAGTAGAGTAGATGCCGACGTAAAACTTTACAATCAATACAGAGATATGGCAACAAAGATGTATAAAGAGCTAAAAGATAAAGGCTTAATCAAGAAGGATGTATGGAGCGACCCATTCTTCAAGCTTATGTATTATGCATGGCATCACGACGGAAGAAGAATGAGACACGGTGCAGCAATGGGAAGCCCAGACTTTGCACATTGGCATGGCGTATTCCAAGTTATGCAAGACATAAGAGAAATGAAGGATATCTATGACTACAGAATGAGAATGCTCAAGAAACTGAAAGATCCGAAAAAGGTATTAGAAACAGAACCGCCTATGCCGGTTGTAACCCACGAATAATTTTTTCAAGAACTTCCTATACCCCTTTTGCTCAGAGACGAGCAAAAGGGGTTTTTTATTTTTTAGCTATTTTTAACAGCAGGCTTGAAGAGATTAGCACAAACCAGACAGCTATACCGAACTTTAGAACATAAAACCAAGCGTATGCCGCTTCGCCTCTTCCGTAGCTGTGCAGTCCTTGTGCAATATAAAAATTCACACCAAAATAGGTCATAAGAATAAAGAAGAAACTAAAGAACGCCAATATTGAAAACATTAAATCGTTTACTTTTGTGGTGATTTTAAGATGTATAATAACCGCATAAGCTATTATCGTTATTAGACTCCATGTCTCTTTTGGGTCCCACGACCAGTATCTTCCCCAGCTTTCATTTGCCCATATTCCACCTAAGAATGTGCCTATTGTTAAGAATATAAGCCCGGCGTAGATTGATATGTATATTATATTATTTATCTGTTTGATTTTTTCCTGGAGACTGTATTTGCGGTTTAAGAGAAATAAAGGTAAATTGATTAAGCTTAACATAGCCGATACGGCTAAGAAACCATAACCTATAGTAATAACAGCAACATGAATAAGTAGCCAATAAGATTTTAGAACAGGCACCATATTGGTTATCTGTGGGTCAATACTGTTTAGGTGTGCCACCATCATAAACATACCGGCAATAAAAAACCCAGCGCCAAGCGTCAATGTATTACGCATAAAGAACAGTAAAGAGACAAAAACGGCACTCCATGCTATAAAAACTATAGATTCGTATGCATCAGACCAAGGTAAATGTCCTGAAGCATACCACCTTAAAATCATATTGAAAGTATGGAAGAAAAACGCTATCCAACCAGCAGCTATAAGTGCGATATTTATTTTTTTAAAAGGTTTTCCTTTTAATATCTCTAAGAAACCGATAGATATAAACATCAAACCCAAAAGCGAATACACACCTATAAGCTTAGGGAATATACCCAAGCGATTATAAAGAATCTCAGCCTTTATTCTATTTTCAGCAGGTAAAAGAGCGTTTGAATATGTTTTTTGTATGCTGTGTATTTTTTCTATCAACTCTTTTTCCTGTTTTATATTATAGTGTTTTGCCGATATCACAAGCTCTTTAAATAGGTTAAAATATGTTTTTGCTACATCACTTCCTTTCAAATAGCCTAAATCAGAAACAGAAAACCACCTATGGTTATTTGCTGTTGAATATTCAGTTGGAAAAATTCTAAATATCGATGCCGTATAGACGCTAAAAGCCACATAGATTCGTTCGTTTATCTTGAGCCATTCTCTATCTATCGTATTGCGTTCTTGCGGTGATTTATGCATTGCCTTCTCAACTTCCTTAGAAAAGATAAAATCTCCGTTTGGTAAAAAGAAATCATTATAGGCTGCATATTTGCCTTTAAGTTTAAGTTTTTTTCTTATTGCTTTATTGCCTACATATATCATTTTTAAGGATTGAAACATATATGGATATGCCACCATACCCAAAACAATTTGATTGTAGGTCATTTTATGCAACAAAGATGTCTTTGCAAGTTTATTTACTATATCTTTATCCAGCGTATCCATAGGTTCTATTCTGCCGTTTGATTGAACTAACATTGTACTCCATTGGTTACTAACGGCTTTTGAATGCTTTGCCCAGTTATCTATAGTCTCCGCAAAAGAGCTTAAGGATACGAAAAAAATCGCAAATATGACTGCCAATAAAGCAACGCTATTGTTAATATTTTTTACTGCTTTTAAAAATCTGCTTTTTCTATCAAACAACGCCCAGAGAAATCCAATGGTTATTAGCAAATACCCAAAATAGGTGATAATCATACCCGGGTCGTGATTGATAAATAAAATACTGCCCATTTCGTCCCTATCGTAACTCATTTGATAAATTCTGTATCCTTTATATTTTAATATATGGTTCATATAAATATGGTATGGAAACGAGTTATCCTTATCTATTACGGTTATATAGCTATCATAGCTGCTTGGCTGTCTGCTGCCTGGATATTTTTGAACAACAAATTTATCAAGCCTGATAGAAAAACCCAATGGCACTATTTTTGTCGCAGTCGGGTCATTTCTTTTTGTAAGCATAAAGTTGGAGCTTGTTTGAGATACTCTTAAATGTAGTATACCGCCATAGCCCAAATATCTTGTTGTAGCAGCACCGAGTAAGATTACTAAAATGGCTATATGAATAACAAATACAGACGGCTTTTTGTAGGTTTTGTATCTAACCATAGCACCGCTTAAATTAATACCGATAAGCCACATAACAATCTCAAACCACCTGCTGCCATAAACATAAATCCACGCCTGCGTATCATTAGAAAAACCCAAGGTAGCATATATCTGCGATGCTGCAAAAATCAAAAGCAATATAATGGAAACTTCTAAGGAAAAGAAAATACTAATAAATTTTTTTATCATTTTATCAGCATTAACGTATAAAGATTAGTATCTCAAATGTTCCAATAGTTCAGGGTGCGCAAAATTTTGATTTGTGCTGTCGTTATGACACGATACGCAGCTTATATTTTTATGCTCCTTTTTCTCTTTCCAATACAGTTTATGGGCATACTTGCTTGCTTCGCTCATTTTATATGCCGCAGAAGGATTCTTTATACCAGTATGACATTTAAGACAGCCACTATCATATACATAGCTGCTCATCTCGGCATATTTCTTTTCAAAATCAGGCTTTCCAAGCAATCCTATTTCAGCTAAACCATCTTTTATGCCTGTTTTTCCCTTTGCAATAAGATAACCTGCCAAACTATCGTGAGGAAGATGACAGTCCGTGCAGTGGGCAACTGAATATCCATGTTTATTATTTGAGCCGTGGACGCTGATATTAAAACTTTTTACCATAGGTTTCATTGTATGGCAACTAGCGCAAAATTCGGGCGTAGATGTCTTTTCCACAACCACAGCAGTTACAAATGATATGGCTAAACCTAAAATCAGTCCAATTAGCAAAACCGTCGTTATCTTTTTCATATCGTACACCGCCTCCCTTTTTGTGTTTTTATAATATTACAATATTATTGATAAAAAATCTATATTTATTATATGTC
>Ga0256842_1001172_pt1 | contig 21636 bp, 17 predicted proteins | sample 4559240metaG_FD_185973 | JGI IMG/M metagenome (GOLD analysis project Ga0256842, IMG submission 185973) | Hydrothermal vent microbial communities from Guaymas Basin, Mexico - 4559-240 | ecosystem: Environmental > Aquatic > Marine > Hydrothermal vents | place: Mexico: Guaymas Basin | collected... | reverse complement strand
ATTGGATTTAGGAGATATTACAAATGCCTTATCTTCTATTGTAGGTAGTAGTGATAATAGTTCAATAGATTTTGGCTCTATTATATCAAATCTCAAAAGTGATAGCCCTGTAACAAATATTGTAAAATCGTGGGTTGGAAATGGTTCTAATGAGCATATCTCTGATAGTTCTTTGCTTGAATTATTGGGAGAAAATAAGATTGAAGAGTTTGCAGATATGTTGGGTATTGGTAAATCTAGTGCTATTAGAGCATTATCTTCTGCTATTCCTCAAATTGTAGATACGGTTACAAATAAAGATAGTTCAATAGCTGATGATATGTTTGGGATAATTAAGAAGTTGTTTTAGATAGTTTAAAAGTTAGTTTTATAAGAAATCTATTATTATCAAGATTATTCCATTTTTAGAGAAGTCTTTTAAATAAAAATAGTAGATTAATTTGGTATAATTCCAAAAATAGATTAAAGAGAGGAAAAGAGTGAAATCACCTAAAGGATTTGGTAAAAAGTATTTTGTATTTGCTTCTATATTAGCACATAGTGTAGAAAATAAAATCAAAGCTTTGGATTTTACTATAAATTCTTTTGTAAATTGTAGATATAACTCTGATGAGCATTCAAATGAAGAATCTCCTCCTGATGATGGCTTGTTATCTATATCAGATAATAAGCCTTGTCATTGTAATCTTGTTTTTCAACTTAAAACAGCATTAATAGTTAAATTAAATATATTTATTCCAAGATGTCCATATTATACAACATATTTCGCATTTAGACGAACAGGTGTTCACCCTCCACTACAATCTTTTATATAAAAACAGTAAAAAATCATATAAAAATATAAAATATAGAAGGATAAATAATGTCAAAAAATTATGTAGTGGGTTTCCCAAGAATAGGTGAACAGAGAGAATTAAAAAAGGCTTTAGAGAGTTATTGGGCGAAAAATAGTACTTTTAGTGATGTAGAAGATATAGCCAAAGATTTAAGAACAAGACACTGGAAGTATCAACAAAATGCTGGTATAGATTTCATTAGTTCAAATGATTTTTCATTATACGATAATATGTTAGATACTATTGTTATGTTAAATTCTATCCCACAAAGATTTATAGGATTAGAAGATGAAGAGTTGTATTTCTCTATGGCAAGAGGTAATAAATCAGCAGTAGCTATGGAGATGACAAAGTGGTTTAATACAAATTATCACTATATAGTACCTGAATTATCTCCAAATGATGAGTATAAATTAAATAGTAGTAAAATAATCAATGAGTATAAAGAGGCAAAAGAGTTAGGTATTAAAACTAAAATAAATCTAATTGGACCTATCACATTTTTGGGATTATCTAAAAGAGTAGATAGAGGAGATTGTTATACTCTATTATATAAAATTTTACCAATTTATGAAGAGTTATTAGAAGAGATTTCTAAGCTTGATGATGATATTGTAGTTCAAATTGATGAGCCAATATTTGTAAAAGATAATGAGACAAAAATATTAAGTCTAATTAAACCTACCTATGATAAATTAGCAAATATTAGTTCTAATCTTAAAATTATTGTTTCAACATATTTTGAACACTCAAAAGAGGCTACAAAAGTTTTCGTACATACTCCTATATGGGGATTGGGATTAGACTTTTTATATGGTGATGAGAATATAAATTCATTAGAGATTATCGCAAATAGTGATAAAGTATTAGTGGCTGGTGTAGTTGATGGTAGAAATATTTGGAAAAATAATATTATTAAAACTGTTGAGCTTTTAGAAGATATATCAAAAGTAGTAGGAAAAGATAATATTATAGTATCTTCATCTTGTTCTCTTCTTCATGCACCTTTTACACTTAAATATGAAGAGAAAATGGCTCAAGATATTAAGAGTTGGTTGAGCTATGCTGTTGAAAAACTTGATGAAATTTCATTGGCTTCAGAGATATTCTTTAATGGTATTGATAGTTTAGACTCTGCTCAAAAAGAGATGTTAGAGAGTAATAAAAATAGTAATTTAAATAGAGAAAACTCATCTTTAATTCATAATCAAGAAGTACAAGATAGAGTAAAAAACTTCTCTAAATTACAAAGAGATGAAAAATTTGAAGATAGAATTAAAATTCAAAGAGAAGAGTTGGGTTATCAAGATTTGGCAACTACTACTATTGGTTCATTCCCTCAAACACCAGAAGTAAGAGAAGCAAGAAGAGATTTTAAAAAAGGTGAATTATCAAAAGATGAGTATGAGACTCAAATGAAAAAATATATTGATGATTGTGTAGCTTTTCAAGAGGAGTGTGGTATAGAGATTTTAGTTCATGGAGAGCCTGAACGAAATGATATGGTTGAGTATTTTGGAGAACAATTAGATGGATTTGGTTTCTCTCAAAATGGTTGGGTTCAAAGCTATGGTAGTAGATGTGTTAAACCACCATTTATATATGGAGATATTAGCCGACCAAAATCTATGACAGTTTATTGGATAGGTTATGCTCAAAGTAAAACAGATAAGATTATGAAAGGTATGTTAACTGGACCTGTAACAATTTTAAATTGGTCTTTTGTAAGAGATGATAAGGCTCGTGCTGATGTATCTAAACAGATAGCAATTGCTTTAAGTGATGAAATTGATGATTTGCAAAATGCTGGAATTAAAATTATTCAAGTAGATGAGGCAGCATTTAAAGAGGGTTACCCATTAAGAGCAGAAAAGATTAAAATATATGAAAAGTGGGCATTAAGAGATTTTAAAATATCTGTAAGCTCAGCAAAAATTAATACTCAAATTCATACTCATATGTGTTATAGTGAATTTAATGATATTATTGATACTATTGAGGCTATGGATGCGGATGTTATATCAATTGAGACATCAAGAAGTGGAAATGAGCTTCTTAAGATATTTAAAGAGAGTGGATATAAGCAAGAGGTAGGACCTGGTGTTTATGATATTCACTCTCCAAGAGTACCAAGTGTAGATGAGATGGTGATTCAAATTAGACTACTTTTAGAGGTTTTACCAAAAGAGCAACTTTGGATTAATCCAGATTGTGGATTAAAAACAAGAAAATGGGAAGAGGTGAAACTAAGTCTTAAAAATATGGTTGAGGCAGTTAAAATTATTAGAGAAGAGTTAAAAGCTTAATTTACGGAGAGTATTTAATTATACTCTCTTATTAATTTTTTGTTAATTCCAAAACTCTTTTATGAAAAAACTAAATGAAGATACAATCAAACTTATCAAATATTAAATAAGAAAAGATATAATAGCTTAAAAATCTAGTGATTAAAATTAAAGGGGTAATCTGTGGCAATATCAATAGTAGATGCGTTGGATAAAATATATCAAGAGGTTGGGGTGATAGATTGTGAGGTTGTGCCTTTGGAGGACTCTTTGGGTATGGTGATAGCTAGAGATTATATGGCATCTTTTAATCTTCCTAGATTTAATAATTCTGCTATGGACGGGTATGCTATAAAGGTGAGAGATAGTTCTAAGAGAGTGAATTTAATTGATGTGATATATGCAGGGGATAAGCCTAGTGTTGAATTAAGAGAGACTACTGCTATTAAGATAATGACTGGTGCTCCTATTCCTGATGGGTGTGAGGCTATTGTACCAAAAGAGAATGTGAGTGTAGATGGTAAGATTATTAAGCTTCCATCTGGGGTCAAGGCTAATGCTCATATTAGAAGAGAAGGAGAGGATATAAAAGCTGGTATGGTTTTTATATCTAAAGGTGAGAGAATTACACCATACTCTATTGCACTACTTACAAGTCAGGGGATTACTCATATTGAGGTATATCGTAAGGTTAAGGTAGCTATTTTTAGTACAGGAGATGAGCTTCGTCCTCATTATGAGAAGATTGAAGCACATCAATTATATAATTCAAATGCACCTACATTTATATCTCGTGCCAAGAGTTTGGGGTGTGAGACTATATATATTAATGCTTCAGGTGATACAATAGAGTCTATTAAAAGTGCTATTAAACAGGCTTTGAAATCTGATATTATTATTACAAGTGGAGGGGTGAGTGTAGGGGATAAAGATTTTACAAAAGAGGCATTTACTCAGATGGGAATGGATATATATTTTGATAAGATAGATATAAAACCAGGTAAGCCTACAACTTTTGGTAAGATTAATGATACTTTTGTGGTTAATCTTCCAGGTAATCCTCTTGCTAGTATGGTAAATTTTGAGATGTTTATTAAGCCTATTATATTGAAGCTTCAAGGGGATAATGCACACTATCATGGAGTGATTAAGACTACTTTAGACAAAGAGTATGTTATCAAATCAGGTAAATATAGTGTGATTTTGGGTAAGTTTAATGGATTAAATTTCTCTCCTTTGCTCAAACAAGCCCCAGGAATGGTATCTCCATTACAAGATAGTGATGCTATGATGGTGGTATCTCCAAAGGTATCAAAACTTACACCAAGTACAGCTATTAAGATAATACCAATTAAAATGCCATTTAATTTAGAAGTTAATAGTAGTTTTATAGTAGATTAATATGAGTGAAATAGAATTACAAATTGAAAAATTAAAAAAAGAGATAGCCTCTTTGGAAGATAAGAAAGAGCAAATCCCAACTTATACTTTTAGTAGAATTAAACTTAATGATTTGGATAATATTATAGATATAGAAGAGAGATTAGCAAATAAAAAGTTTGATGAGTGGTTTAATAGTAAGATAGATATTTCACAAGATATAGTAGAGTTTTTGGAAAATCATATATATAATAATAGGGGATTAATATCAACTTATAATGAAGAGGATTTAAAATTATATTTTTTAGCTCCTATTTTTAATCATATTAATTTTAAATCATTTCAAAGAGAATTTAGAGCGTTTTATGATGAGAAGATGAGTTATGAAACTGATAAATTTATACTCAAGGGTGAAGTTGATTTTATGTTGGCATTAGGGTTATTTAAGAGCAAAAAACCATATTTTTTTATTCAAGAGTTTAAAAGAGCCGAAGAGTTTTCAAATCCTCGTCCTCAACTACTAGCAGAGATGGTAGCAGGATTGGAGATTTCAGAGGTTAGTAGTTTTAAGGGTGCTTATATTATTGGTTCTATTTGGAACTTTGTAATATTAGAAAAACTAGGAGAGAATAGTTATCAATATTTTGTGAGTGAGAATTTTGATAGTTCTAAGATTGATGATTTAATAGATATTTATAAGAATTTAATATATATAAAAAATAGTATTGTATAAGGTATAAGTTATGAACAGTATAAGTGGATTTGAGTTATCACAGATACTTAAAAAAGATATAAAAGAGTATTTTACAACGCTCAAAGATATATTTCAAGAGACATCTGGTAAGGCATTTTTGGTTCGTCATACTAGAAAAATAGATAGTATCATTACTAGAGTTTATGATGCTGTATTAGAAGAGGTATTTGGAGAGTATCAACCAAATAAGACATCTATTCCTATTACACTTGTAGCTCTTGGTAGCTATGGTAGAGAAGAGATGAATAGTCGTTCTGATATTGATATTATGATAACTTATAAGCAAGTAAGTGGATTTAATACACAAGAGATTATAGAGAAGATATTGTATATTTTATGGGATGTTGGACTTAAATTGGGGCATCGTGTCCATGAGGTAGATGAGCTTAGAGATATTGCAAAGAGAGATATTACTATTAAGACTGCTATTATGGAGTCAAGATTTGTTGATGGTTCACATATATTATGGTCTAATATAGAAGATAAGATAGAGAAAATCTTATCAGATAATCAAGTAGAGTATATCAATAGTAAGATTGAAGCAAGAGAGATAGCTCATCAAAAATATCCTATTATGATGGAGCCAAATCTCAAAGATGGGGTAGGTGGATTTAGAGATGCTAACACTGTTTTTTGGATAGGTAAAATTTTATATGGTATATCTCATAACAAAGAGTTACCCTCAACTATTGTAGAAGAGAGTAATTATAAAGAGTTTAGATTAGCATTAGATTTTCTATTTCGTGTCCGTTCAGCTCTTCATTTAGTTACGAATAAAAAAGAGGATAAACTAAGACTTCATCTTATTCCTGATGTATCACAGATGTTGGGTTATGAAGATAATAAAAAAGAGCAGATGAGGTTTGCTAGTAGGGTGATTAGTAATCTTAAGATTATTAATTTATATAGTAATATATGGATTGATAAGATGATACGAGATATTGGAATATATCAAGGTAGTACAACATATTTAGATGAATGGGAACCATCTACTCTTAAACAGGCTCTTAGAATATTAAATAGTAATGAAGATGATAATCTCAAAGTATCTACAAAATTTATAAAGTATATGATAGATGCTAAGAGACCAGAGATGATAGATAAGAGATATTATTGTGATATAAAAAATATATTTTATCAAAAAAAGAGTCATATAGTAGTAGAGGCTTTTGCTTCTGCTATGCTTTTGGGATATATCTTGCCTCCTCTTAAAAAGGTAATTAACCTGCCTCAATTTGATGGGTATCATAAATACTCTGTTGGTATCCACTCTATGAAAGTTTTGTATCATTTAGAGAATATTGAAGATGAGTTTTTAAGTAGATTATACAACTCTCTTAAAAAAGATGAAAAGGCTATTTTAAAGATTGTAGCACTACTTCATGATTGTGGCAAGGGTAGAGAGAGAGACCATGCCATTGTAGGTGCATCACTATTCAAAGATTTTGCTAGACTTATTGGAGTAAAAGAGAATTTAATAGAGTTGGGAAATAAGTTAATATTACAACACTCAACAATGAGTAGAGTAGCACAAAAAGAGAACTTATATTCACACACTACAATATATAAATTTGTAAATATATTTAATTCAAAAACAGTATTAGATATGATATATCTTTTGACTTATGCTGATATGAGAGGTGTGGGTGAGGATATATATGGTAGTTTTAATTCAGGGTTGATAAAAACTCTATATGATTATTCACTAGAGGCATTGAATCATAATGATATAATTAGTGATATGTCCAAGAGAGTACGCAAGGAAAATTCTCTTAAAAAGAGTGAGAGATTTAATAAGCTCCTCCCAAAAATACAGAAAAAAACTCTATCTATTGAGTCTGATTTACTATTTATTAAGTATAAAAGAGATGAGATATTAGAGATTATAGAAAAGACAAATCAAAATAGTAATGATTGGTATAATATAAATAATAGTAAGTTTTTATCTATTGAGATTATGAGAAGAGATAATCTCAATATCAACTTTTTGCTTAATAAATTATCATATTTAGAGCTAAAAAATATGGATATATTCAAGCTTTATGATAATAATAAATATTTTAGATTGGATTTTTCTAGTAAAATTGATGATGGCTTGATTATTGAGTTGGAGAGAATAATCCAAAAAGCTTTGATTATAACAGATATTAAACAACCAAAAAATATCAATATCAATAAAAAAGATATAGATATAGATTGTTATTACTCTAAAAATTGTGCCACTATGAAAATAGTATCTCATGATGAGAGAGGATTGATGGCATTTTTATTAGGTATTTTTGATAGATTAGGTGTAAATATAATCTCTGCTAAAGTACATACTCATAAAAATAAAATTGAAGACCTATTTTTGATAGAAAAAAACAATAAATTTTGTATTAACCAAGAGCTTATAATTAAAGAACTCACTAAAAAAGGTTAGTATTATGAGAAGCAAAATTATAACACTATCTATATTTTTGTTACTCTTTATATCTCTATATATAAAAAGCAAAATATTATTTAATCATAAAGATACCTAAAGCTTATATAGGTTATAATTAAATTCTAAAATAAATCGTTTCTAAACTAAAATTTCCAGATATTTTTTCTAAATACTCTTTATATCCCCAAAATTATATCAAATTCTCTTTTTTTGTTAGTTTTTAGACGCTTTTAATCAATCTTTATTTATATAGGACTTAATTATGTATCAAAACTCTATGAGAAGTTTACTAATAATCTATTATATCTTTATACGCGATTTTTTTGATGCCCTTTTGGATAAAAAATTGGGTTATTTTGCAGCTAGTTTAAGCTTTTATACAATCTTATCTGCTATTCCTATAATGATAGTTATATTTTATATCTTTACACTATTACCAATTTTTGATGATGTATATCTATATCTAAGAGATATTATGATTAATGATTTTTTGCCAATAGATGCATCAAAAGAGTTATTAACAAAACTAGACCAATTTTTATTAGATAGCAATAAAAAAATAGGTATATTAGGGGTTATTTATGTATTTTTATCATCTACAATATTTTTTAAAAATTATGATAGTATAGTTAATGAGATTTTTCGTACCAAAAAAAGAACAATTGCCAAAGATATTAAAGTCTATTGGATATTAATTATATCTGTATCACTTATGATACCACTATCGTTTTATATATCTATGTTAATAGATTCTCTTATATCTGATAATTTGGCTACTACAAGTATTAGAATATTCTATTTTTTACCATATATTATGATTTGGACACTATTTTTTGTAGCATATAAAGTATCTATTAACAAAAAAGTATCTACAAATTCAGCATTTATAAGTTCATTTATATCTTCTGGAATATGGTATGTAGGTAAAGCTATTTTTATATTTGTGATATTAAATAATGATACTTATAAAAATATATATGGAAGTCTTAGTATTATACTATTTTTTATGTTTTGGATATATATTTCATGGGCAATATTTTTGCGAGGATTAAAATTATGTTATGTATTAGATAGAGATAAGGTTATAAACAATATTATAGAGTAGAATATCATAATTTATTTATAGGTGGTTGTATGGATTATTTAACTTGGAATATAGACCCAATTTTATTTAGTATGGGTAGTATAACAATTCATTGGTATGGATTTATATTTGCTTTGGCTTTTATTATAGCACTTAAAATTATGGAAAATATATTTAAAAAAGAGAATAAAAATATTGAAGAGCTTGATAATGGATTGATATATGTAATGATTGGTACAGTAGTAGGTGCAAGGTTAGGTCATACTCTATTTTATGACCCATCATACTATCTATCTAATCCAATAGAAATTTTAATGATTCAAAAAGGTGGTTTAGCTAGTCATGGTGGTGCTATCGGTGTATTAATTGGATTATATCTATTTGCCAAAAAATACTCTTATAGTTATGTATGGTTACTTGATAAAGTGGTAATTCCTACCGCATTAGTAGCCTCATTTATACGAATTGGAAATCTATTTAACTCTGAAATTTTAGGTGATAAGAGTGATGTAGCATGGGCAATTATATTCAGTAGAGTAGATAATATCCCTAGACACCCAGCCCAAGTATATGAGTCTATATCATATTTTATTATTTTTATAATACTATTTAGTATTTATCAAAAATTTCATTCAAAACTTAGAGATGGATTTTTATTTGGACTCTTTATGATTAGCCTTTTTGGTACAAGATTTATGATAGAGTTTATCAAAGTACGACAAGAGGCTTATGTAAATAATATAGGATTGAGTACAGGACAGTTATTGAGTATCCCTTTTATTATTTTGGGATTATATATGATATTTGGCTTTAGAACTAAAAAAGTATCAAAATAAAGATAGTTTAATATAATAAAGTTATAATACAAGTGTGGTATTAGATATAGGGACTAATAGGGGCAATGAGAATTTTGTACAAATTGTGAACTTGAGTTAATTTTCTACCATAGTTTTTACCAATACTAATACCAACAAATTTTATAACTCCCTAATTTTTAATAGAGTCGTGTGCTACCATTGGTTTATCTGTCCATATTTTAAATATATCACAAGCAACTTGTGTCCCCTCACCATTTGCAATAGCAAACATAGTTTTAGCACCACTAGCAAGACCCACTACATATAATCCATCTCTAATTTTAAGATTATCATTTCTAAGACAAATTTTATTTGGTTTAAGCACATCATTGTGTGGTAATATCTCAACTCCATCACACTCTATATCAAAGCTGTGCATACCTGTTGCAATTACTACAATTTTTGCTTTATAACTCTCTTTTTGAGTAATAACTTCAAATCCACCATCTATATCTATTATTTTAACTACTTTACTATTTTGAAACTCTACACTTTTATAGTTATTTAGTTGAGTTTTCATATTTTCTAATAATTCATCTCCACTTATACCAAAATTTACACCAGTTAAATTATAAAATCTTGCTTTTTTAATATCTGAATTATCATCATCTATTATCATATATTTTCTATCTTTTGCCCATATAAATTTATTTTCTACTGATGCTAATGTCAAAGCACAACCAAATCCACTAGCACCACCACCAATAATAATTACATCTAACATATTATACTCCAAATCTTTTTCTTAATTATACCTTTTTTGTTATAATATTAAAGAAATATTATGATACAATCTTTTTAAAATAATATAGATAGGATATGGAAATTGTTAAGTTGGCAAGTAGTTATTAAACAAGAAAAATTGAAGCCATATTATAAAATTCTCAAACAAGAGATAGATAAAAGATATGAAATATCTACTGTATATCCACCTAAAAACAAAATCTTTAGTGCATTTTCAAATACGGAGATTAATAATCTCAAAGTTGTGATTTTGGGACAAGACCCATATCATGGTGCATCTCAAGCACAAGGATTGGCATTTTCTACACCAAAAGAGATTAAAAATCCACCATCAATGGTAAATATAATCAAAGAGGTTGAGAGTGATTTAGGTATTATATCTTGTGTAAGAGATGGAGATTTGAAACCATGGGCAAAACAGGGTGTATTGCTTTTAAATACAATACTTACAGTAGAAGAGTCAAAACCAAAGTCTCATCATAAATTAGGATGGGAAATTTTTAGTGATAATATAATATCTTATATATCAAATAATTATAGAGATGTTATATTTTTACTTTGGGGTGCAAATGCCATAAGCAAAACGGCTCTTATTGATACAAGCAGACATCATATACTAACAGCACCTCACCCAAGCCCACTATCGGCATATAGAGGTTTTTTTGGGTGTAAGCATTTTAGTAAGGCAAATCAGATTTTAGAGAGCAAGAATATAGATAAAATTAATTGGTAGATAATTAAAAAAAGATTGTTTGGAGATTTATGAGTTTTAATAATTTAACACAAGAGAATAAAGATATTTTACAACAAGAGATATTAGAGATAGCTATGAGTATGGGTGGCAAGAGCTTTTTTTTACAGATGATAAATGATATTAAAAGTTCAAAAGAACACCCACTATCTCATCAAAGTTGTAGTTTTTATTTTATAGATGGTAAGATTAAGTGGAATAAAGCTATCTACAAAAAAACACTTAATACTCTATTTAAGGCTATTAGAATGCAGGAAAAAGAGGGTATTTTCTTAGATAAAAATTCTCCAAAAGAGTATAAAAATATATTAAATATGATAAAAACTATAAAGCCAGTAGAGATAACAATTAAAGCACAAGATAGTGAAGCATATAATTGTAAAATTTTTGATGTAATTGATGGTGATAAAACAGAGGTTAGTACTCTTTTTAAGGTGATATTCTTTTACAATATAGATTTTGTAAAAAAGATATTGAACAATAAGATATAAGGAGATATATCTATGTTAAAAATGCTCTTTATATCTATACTCTCAATATTTCTTATCGGGTGTGGTAGTGGTACTAGTAGTGGAGAGAGTAGTGCTGTAGTAGATATTAATATTGCACCAGTAGCTATAGATGATAGTGTTGTTGTTGTTAAAAATAGTTCAAGTTATATATATCCATTAACAAATGATACTGATAGTAATAATGATACTCTAAAGCTTATTAATGTTAGTAAGCCTCTATATGGAGATATAGAAAAATTTGATACTTATATTAGATATATTCCAAATCGTGATTTTATAGGAACAGAGACTATATATTATCGTGCCTCAGATGGTAGGTTAGATTCTAATATGACTACTATAATTATCAGTGTAGTAGAGGCACAAGATAATAAATCAACTCCTCCAATTGGTAAACCAGACTATATTACCCTCAAAATAAATAGTAGAGTAAATATAGATGTCCTCGCTAATGATTTAAGTAGTGGTAATGATTTAGTTTTCAAAGATATTACTTCTGTCAAAAATGGTACTATTTCAATTAATGACAATATTATTGTATATCAGCCAAATAGAGATTTCATAGGACAAGATAGCTTCTGTTATACTCCTAGTAATGGTACTTTAGATGGTAATGTTACCTGTGTATATCTTACTGTAGAGGGTGATAATGAACCACCAGTAGCTAGAGAAGATAGTATAAATATCAATGAGAATGAATCTGTAATTATTGATGTTTTGGCTAATGATTATGATGCTAATATGGATAATATATTTATTGAGAGTGTTACAACTCCACAAAATGGACTGACTTATCTTGAAAATAATAAAATAAGATATGTACCAAATAAAGATTTCTTTGGAGAGGATAGTTTTGAATATATGCCTCATGATGGCAAAGAGAGAGGGCAAAATGCCAAAGTAACTATATATATCAAAGATATTAATTATATACCTATTGGAATTAATGATAGCTTTAGTGTAGTTACTCAACGAGATGAATATCTTGATGTTTTAATGAATGATATAGATGATAATAGTCTCTCTATCACAAACCTAACACAAGTACAAAATGGACAAGTTTCAATTGCTAATGGAAAAGTTAAATATATATCTAATGTAGGATTTTTAGGTAGTGATAGCTTCTCATATACTCCTAGTGATGGTACTAATGAGGGTAATATTACAACAGTAACTATTGATGTATTAGCAGTAAAACCAAAAAACAGTACACCAATTGGTGTAGATGATAGCTTAGTGGTATCTAAAAATAGTAGTGGTGTTATAGATGTATTTGCAAATGATATTGATGAGGATACTCTATCTCTATTTTATCTTACTCAACCAGTTAATGGACTTGTAGAGATATTAGATAGTGGTGAATTAAAGTATCAACCAACTACTGATTTTGTAGGTAATGATGAGTTTAAATATATACCAAGTGATGGAGAATCTATTGGAGAAGAGACGATAGTACGAGTAGAGGTGATATATACTAATACTATTCCAAAAGGTGTAAATGATAGCGTAGAGATGTCCCAAGGTGGGACTACTACAATAGATGTATTAGCAAATGATATTGATGATGATACTCTCTCTATTGCTTCATTGACTGTACCAAGAAATGGTAGTGCTGTAGTTAAAAATGGTAAAATTATATATACTCCCACTACTAGTTATGTAGGCAAAGATACATTTAGCTATATACCAAGAGATAGTAGTGGAAATGAGGGTGAACTAACTACTGTAGATGTAATTGTTTTAAATCCTAATATGTTATCAATTCAAGGAGTAGTATCATTTGATAGAGTACCAGCAACAAATCAAGGATTAGATTATGATGCTACCTACTCATCTCCTGTAAGAGAGGTATTAGTTAAACTTTTTGATGATAGTGGTGTAGAGGTTGCTCAAAGTACAACAGATATAAATGGATTTTATAGATTTGATAATTTAGAAAAAAATTCTCTATTTAGAGTTAGAGTATATGCACAGATGAAATCTATCTATTATGAGATAGAGGTTGTAGATAATACTCAAAGTTATGCACAATACTTGATGGAGGGTTCTCTTGTAGCATTAACAAAAGATACAGCCAAAAGAGATTTTCACGCCTCTTCGGGATGGAATAATGGATACCAAAATCCAAGAGTAGCAGCACCTTATGCTATATTAGATACTCTTTATAAAACTATTGCAAAACTTATAGAGGTGGGGTCTGATATTAATTTAGGACATCTTCAAGTCAATTGGTCTCCATTAAATAAAAGAGTCTTAGGAGATAAATCCAAAGGTAATATTAGCACGAGTCATTATGATAGAGAGAGAAACTTATGGATATTAGGAGATGCTGATAGAGATACAGATGAGTATGATATAGATGTAATTACTCATGAGTTTGGACACTTTTTAAAGTCTCAAATATCTCGTCAAGATAGTATAGGAGGACAACATAGTTCAACTACCAAACTTGATATTCGTGTAGCTTATGAAGAGGGTTGGTGTAATGCTTTTGCAGGAATTATACATAATAAACCGGAGTTTATAGATACCACAGGTTATCATCAACAACTTAGTTCAGTAACAAATTTAGAAGAAAACTTAGATAGCAATAATGGTTGGTTTAGTGAGGGGTCAGTTCAGAGAATTATATATGATTTATTTGATAGTAGTGATGATGAAAATGATAAGTTATCTCTAGGATTTGAGCCTATATTTAATGTTTCTAGTAGGGTAGAGACTAGGTACCCAGCTTTTTTATCTATTTTTACATTTATATATGGATTAAAAAGTGAATATCCAGACCTTGCATCAGATATTGATAGATTAGTAGAGAATGAGAATATATCACCTATTATAGATTATTTTGGAGGTGATAGAGGAAATAGATTAAATAATGCTATACCAATATATAAAAATATAGATTTAGATACCAAAAAAGTATTTTGTACAGAGACTACTTATGGAATCTCTAATAAAATTTTAAATAGAGTATTAATTAAATTTAATATACCATCTAAAGATAAATATAGAATAAATGTAGAGAGAGTATATACAACCACAGGAGACCCTGAGTTTAATCTATATCAAACAAACTCTATTAAATCTATACTTACTGCTAATACTTCAGGTAGTGATGAGAGTAAAAGAATTGAATTACGAAGTGGTGCATATATATTAGATTTATATGACCATGATAATGCCACTAAATCCTGTTTTGAAGTAGAGATTAAAGAGGCAGAATTTTATGATATATTTTAGGAGAGTTTTATGAATAAAATAGCTATTTTATTGTTACTTATTTTAGACTTTGTAGTTGCTCAAAAAGTAATGTATCAAAGTATTGAGGGGTGTTCTAAACCATCTAGTTATATATCTATGAATTATAAGATAGAAGATAATAACTCTATAGGTAGTAATATTGATATAGAGGTTGCTTTGATGAGTGATAATGATACAAAAATAGTATCAGTAGATATTAAAGAGGATAGTGAGTTAAATATTATATCCATAGATAGAGATTATAGAGAGTTGGATAATAGAGATAGTTATGATATTAATATAACAACTAAAAGTCTAGTTGATGGTGAGTTTTATGTTACACTATATACAAAAACATCTTATAATGGTAATTTTAGATATAAAAGTTTTATTATCCCTGTGCAAATAGGTACTCCTAAAATTCAAGATAGTAAAAGTGATAATAATTTTGTGATATATAAAGGTATGGAAAGGATAGGTATAATGGACTGAAAAGTCAAGACAAAAATCAAACACAATCTATTTCCACCAAACCTGTAATTAATAGTTTCAAGATAATAATACATAGGTTGTTGATTATTAATACTTGAATGAAATCTCTTAAAATTGTACTTATTTATATATTCTTTAGCTGTTCTTATATAGGTAATATCTCCACTCCATACCTCATTTGCTTGTTTTACCTCTACACTTTTAGTTCTTTCACCCATCTTACTCCAGTACTCTTTTAGTAGATATGGATAGGTTTGATGCTCATTATCTTTGATACTTATTTTCTTCTTTTTATGTGGATATATCGCCTGTATGCCCATAATACCCATATATTTTAGCACTCTATCTCTACCTATGCTCACTCCAATATCTTGAAGTTGCAAATATATTTGTCTATATCCATATTCACTATTATCTGTATGGAGCTTATCTATTTTGTGCATCACTTCTATATCATCTTTTACTATCTCTTTTTCTTTATAATAATAGCTACTTCTACTTATACTCAATAGTTCACATTGTGCAGTAACACTTATATTTTTATGCTTAGACTCTACTAGATTTTTTTATTTATCAAGTCCAAGCTCTTCAACTTTCCCACTGCCCACTCCATTTTGACAGTTGTTTTGCCAAGTGTTTTTGCTAGTGCATCTATATATCTATTGCTCTCTTTATCATCTTCAAATGCTTTATTTGCATTATCTAAAAATTGCTTTTTCCAGTTTCCAATTGTTTTACTAGTTACTCCATATTGAGTTGATAATTGTCCTATCGTTTGTTCCTCTTTTAGAAGCTCCAATACTATCTTTGCTTTTTGCTCACTAGTGTAAGTTTTACCTTTTTTTCTGCTCATAATCTTCTCCTGAATAATTATTGATATTTTACCCATTTTGGGAAACTTTGGAAATAAAATATCTGTTTTTATTGTCTAGTTTATTCAGTCCATTATAAAACCCCATACATAGGGCTTTGTAGAGGGTTTATATTTTAAATAATATGGATATTATAAATGTTGTCAAGTGTTATATTCCTATATCAATATATCGCTTATGCTGTGCTACTTTCAATGTATCTTTATGGAGTTTTTAGGTGCGAAAGTTAAGTATACTAAAATTTTATTTTTATATAATCTTTGGTATTGTTAGGGGATAACACACTACAAAAATTTAATTAAAAATATATATTAAATTTGGGAATAGGATTATTATAATAAGTGCTATAACTTGTAATCCTATAAATGGTATTACACCTTTATATATATCTTTGGTTTTTACCATATCTTTGGCACTTCCTTTTAGATAAAATAGAGCAAATCCAAATGGTGGGGTTAGGAATGAGGCTTGTAGGTTTAGGGCTATTAGTATAGCAAACCATATTGGGTCTATTCCTAGGGTATGGACTATTGGTAGTAGGATTGGAACTACTACAAAGGCTATCTCTATAAAGTCTATAAAGAAGCCTAAGATAAATATAACCAACATTGAGAGGATTATAAATATCTCTTTGCTTCCCATATCTTGTGAGAAAAAATCTAATACAATATCACCACCACCTAACTCATTAAATACAAGAGAGAATATTGTAGCACCAATTAATATCATAAATATCATAGATGTAAGTTTAAGAGACTCTAGTGAGGAGGATTTGATACTCTCCATTGATATTCCACCTTTGAAGTATGATATAGCTAATGCACCAACTACTCCTAATCCTGCTGATTCGGTGGGTGTGGCTACTCCTGCAAATATAGAACCCAATACTACTATCATCAATCCCAAAGGTGGTACAATTGCACCCATTAGTTCTATAATTGATAGCTTAGAGTTATCTTCTATCGCAGGTGCTATATCTTTGTTTATAAATGATATTGTAAGTATATACACAATAAAAAGAGAGATTAAAATCATAGCAGGGACTATTGAAGCACGAAAAAGCTCACCTACACTTAGATGCATTTGGTCGCCTAGAATAATAAGTACTACAGATGGAGGGATAATCTGTCCTAGTGTTCCACTTGAAGCTATTACTCCTGCTGATAGTGATGGGGAGTATCTATTTTTGAGCATTAGGGGTAGTGCTATTAATGACATCATCACAACTGTTGCCCCTACAATTCCTGTACTTGCACCTAGTAATGCGCCTACTAATACTACAGCAATTGCTAATCCTCCTCTTGCTCGTCCAAAAAGCTTGGCAACTGATAATAGAAGCTCTTCTGCCATTTTGGAGCGTTCTAGGATAAGTCCCATTAATATAAATAGAGGTACTGCCATAAGTGTAATATTTTGCATAATACCAAATATACGGTATGATAGCATATTAAATATACCCAATCCTATATCATCGGTAAGTCCTGCAAATAGTATCCCCACTCCTGCAAATACAAATGCCACCTCAAATCCTAGCATTAACATCACAAGAGAGGTGATAAACATAATAGCAACTGGTTCTATAATATAATCTAAATCTAAAATATATAAAACTATAATAGATGATATAACAGAAAAGGCTTTTAGAAGTATAGCTTTTGATTGGAGTTTGCTAAATGCTTTTATAGATATTGAGATAGCTTGTAATACTACTAATATAAATGCCACCGATATAAATGATTTGATAATAAATCTATACTCCAATCCACCAGGGTCGCTTGAAATCTCACCTTGTCCAAAGCTCTGTAAAGCCATCTCAAACCCACCAATTCCTATTAAAATAGATGATGGGATAACAAGAAATAGCATAGAGAGTATTTGCATTGAGAGTTTGGTATTGGGTAAATATTTCTCATAAAATATATCTACTCTTACATGTGCATCTTGCTTTAGAGTATATGATATACCCAATAAAAATGCTATATCAAATATATGCCATTGAAGCTCTTGAATAGCGATAGAACCACTATTAAATAGATACCTCATAGTTGTATCATAGACTATAAATATAGCTAAAAATATTATTAGATATGCCGATACTCTACCTGCTATATCTGTGATTTTATCTAAAGTTTTGGTTATCATCTTTTTAATCTCCTAGCATTTTGATTGTATTGCTGTAATTACAACAGTATTTACAATATCTACCACTCTACAACCTCGTGAAAGGTCATTAATAGGTGCATTTAATCCTTGTAGAATTGGTCCAATTGCTACTGTATCAGAGCTTCTTTGGACTGCTTTGTATGTATTGTTTCCAGTATTTAGATCAGGGAATATCAAGATAGTTGCCTCTCCTGCAATTTGGCTATTTGGTAATTTTAACTTAGCTACAGATTTATCTATGGCACTATCATATTGTAGAGGTCCTTCAATCAAGATAGAACTATCTCTCTCTTTTACAATTTTTGTAGCCTCTACCACTTTTTGCACCTCTTTGCCTTTGCCTGAACTACCTGTAGAGTATGAAAGCATTGCTACTTTTGGAATAATATTAAATGCTTTTGCACTATTTACTGTAGATATAGCAATTTGAGCTAACTCTTGTGGATTTGGATTTTGGTTGATTGCACAATCAGCATAGATTAATACTCTCTCAGGTAGTAGCATAAAAAATAGTGATGATACAATAGATACATTTGGTTTGGTTTTGATTATCTCTAGTGCTGGGCGAATTGTATCTGCTGTGGTATGGACTGCACCTGAAACCATACCATCTGCATCACCCATTTTTACCATCATTGTAGCAAAATAGTTGATATTATTCATCAAATCTAATGCTATTGGTAGAGTAATACCCTTATCTTTGCGTAATCTATATAGTTGTTTTGCATATTTTTTGATTAAATATTTATCTTTGGGGTCTATAATCTCTACCTTTGATAACTCTAAACCTAATGATTTATATCTATTGGTTATATCATCTCTCTCTCCAAGTAAAATAACATCTACAACACCTCTACGAAGAAGTATCTCCGATGCTCTTAAAATTCTATCATCACAACTTTCAGGTAACAATATTCTAGCTCTATTTTCTCTAGCTTGTTTAAATATTCCATACTCAAACATCAATGGGGTAATGGTATCACTAGAGTTATTATCAAGAAGTTGTGCTATACTTGTAGGGTTGATATATTGATTGAAAATCCCAAGTGATAGGGCAATTTTACGATAATTTTGAATTGATATTTTAGGATGTATATTTTGAAGTGCCATAACTGTATCATAGGTATTTATAGATACACTATATATTGGAATTTTAAACTCTTTTAATCCCTCTAATAAAATAATAAAATCTCTCTCTAACTCAAATCCACCAGTTAAAATTATACCTGCAACAGATGGGAAATCGCGAGAGTAGTTTGCAGTTACTATTGCTAATATTACATCTGTTCTATCACCTGCTGATATAAATAAATCACCCTCTTTGATAAATTTTAATATATGTTCTGTCTGCATTGATGCTATTTTTATATCTCTTACTACTCTATCTAATTGGTTTGTTGCCCCTAATACTCGTTTAGCACCTAATATACTTACAATATCACTCATACTAGGTAGATTTAGTTCTAGACTTTCAGGTAATACAAAAACTTTTGGGGTTGATTTGCTATTTTGTAGTATATCAATATAATCATTTGATACCCTATTTAAAAATATAGCAAAGTGATTACATCTATTTCTTCTAATTGAGCTATTTTCTAATTTAATTATATTATTAATTGTAGATATATCCTTGTCTTTGACATTAATAACATTTACAAAACTACTATTTAGATTTTTGGCTATTTGATAATTGATATGAAAGTTTAGTGATTGAGAGAAATTTGGACTAGATAACCCCTCTATCAAGATAAAATCATATCTATTTGCAAGATAATTATATCTATCTATAATCTTCTCTATAATAATATGAGTCATATCATTTGATATAAGCTCTTCTACCTCATCTACACTATATACAAATGAATCTTTATACTCAATATCCAAATTAAAATATTTAGTTATAAAATTTATATTATTATCTACAATCTCTTTATTTTTAATAATAGGACGAAAAAAGGCTATTTTCTCTAAGTTTAGTTTAAATATCTCCATAATACCCATAGCTACAATTAAAGTACCATTTTGTTTAGAAGTAGAAGATATATATAAGTTTTTTATTTTCATTTCATTGTTCCGTAGGGTGGGTGATAACCCACCATTTTAGAATATTTCTAGGCTACTTCTTTGAGTGAAACCTCTAACATACTCTCTATATCTAGGTGATAATCTAATAATTCCCATTCAATACCACTATTTAAACAGATTAACCTATAACTCTTTAACTCTGATATTGTAGCTTGTTTTAATGGTTCATACCATTCAAGAGGTGTTGAAATTATTCTATTATCTTCAAGCTTAACATAAAGATAATCTTCATGAAAATGGACTTCCTTACCTTTAATTAAACCATTCATCTCAAGTCCTTTCAAACTTATCTCTATTTTCTTTTACAATTTCAAGGGCTAATTTTTGACTACTTTTAAACTTTGTAATTCAACTTTAGCAAAGCCATCACCATTCATAATATGAATATGCTTTGGCTCATGCTCATTAGCATAAAAAAAAATTTAAAACCCTTTTTAATATTATATCTAAAAAAAACTATTAATTTATCCCTAAATATCTCTTTATATCATCTACTCTATCCAGTTTTTCCCAACTAAAATCTTCATCTTCTCGTCCAAAGTGTCCATAAGATGCTGTTTTTCTATAGATTGGTCTCAATAAATCAAGTGATTCTATAATCCCTTTTGGTGTCAAATCAAAAAGCTCACTAATACATTGAGATATTTTCTCTTCATCTACAGTAGCACTATTATGAGTATCTACGAAAATTGATACAGGTTTAGCTACACCAATAGCATAAGCAATTTGAACTGTTGCCTTATCACATACTCCTGCACCTACAAGGTTTTTAGCAATATGTCTTGTAGCATAGGCTGCACTTCTATCAACTTTGGTTGGGTCTTTACCACTAAATGCCCCACCACCATGAGGGCAACTTCCACCATAAGTATCAACTATAATCTTTCTACCAGTTAATCCTGCATCACCTTGAGGTCCACCAATTACAAATCTTCCTGTTGGATTGATATGATAAGTTATATCATCATTCATTAAATGCTCTGGAATAACTGCTTTGATAACCTCTTCTAAAACTGCCTCTTGGACTGTTTCTAGTGTTACATTATCATGGTGTTGAGTCGATACAACTATAGTATCAATTGAAACTGGCTTACCATCAACATATTTTACACTAACTTGTGCCTTACCATCAGGGCGAAGAAATGGAACTGTACCA
>Ga0256842_1001171_pt1 | contig 21652 bp, 18 predicted proteins | sample 4559240metaG_FD_185973 | JGI IMG/M metagenome (GOLD analysis project Ga0256842, IMG submission 185973) | Hydrothermal vent microbial communities from Guaymas Basin, Mexico - 4559-240 | ecosystem: Environmental > Aquatic > Marine > Hydrothermal vents | place: Mexico: Guaymas Basin | collected... | reverse complement strand
TGCACAAAAAGATATGCTTTTAGATATGCTGGGTGCAGTTTTTTCACTTATTTTGTTTTGGATAGTACGAAAAAAAGAGAATAAGTCGTGAATTTAGCATCGTTTGCATATATAGTTATCATCATAGCTGGGCTTAAAATGGCAAATAATATCGTTGTTGTTTTGTTGATGGCATTTTTTGTCTTTTTGATCTTTCTTCCTTTGGTAAAGAAACTGCGATCTTTTGGTTTGTCTGATTTTTTTACTACGATTATAGTTTCTTCTATTATGCTTGGTGTTTTGTTTGTTGCCGGAAGTTTTTTAGTAAATTCTGTTCAGAGTTTTACACAAAATCTCCCTTTGTATCAGCAAAAATATGATGCTTTGATACCTCATGCAGTTACATATCTCAAACACTATGGAGTAGAATTACAATCAGACAGCTTGCTTAGCATGTTCAATCCCATAAGTCTTATCCAACATGCTCTTGGTTTTGTAAAAAGTATGGGTAATCTTATGAGCAATGGTGTGCTTATGCTTATCATCATAATATTTCTGTTTTTAGAATCTTCTTTAATGATGGAGAAGATTTTTTACTTTTTAGACTCCAAAGAGGCAAAAGAGCATATGCTTTTATTTACACAAAATATCAATACTTACTTTGCGATAAAAACATTTACTTCACTATTGACAGGTTTTCTTATCTATCTAATGCTTAGTTTTTTTCATCTTGAGTATGCATCGTTGTTTGGCTTTTTGGCATTTATTCTAAATTTTATACCAAGCATAGGCTCCTTTGTTGCGGCAATTCCGGCTATTGCTATTGCTATTTTGCAACTCTCTTTGCTTGATACTTTTTTTATAGTTGTAGGCTATTTGGTCATCAATAATGCTATAAGTAATTTTTTAGAGCCAAAAATACTCTCCAAGGGTGTTGGTATCTCTACTTTTTTTGTTTTTCTCTCCATGGTTTTATGGGGATGGATACTCGGACCGGTTGGAATGTTTCTATCAATTCCATTGACTATAACCCTAAAAATGGCATCCTCTTATACACGAAAGTATAGATGGATTTCTATTTTATTAAGCGATAAGGTGCAATAATGAAAATATATAAAATAATAACTCTTTTACTGTTGTTTATTTTGGGATCTGTTGATATATATGCTAAGACTTCGATTGATTATGCGGAGGCTTTGAAGTTGTATAAAACACATCATTATAAAAAAGCATTTCCCATCATTGAAAAAGAAGCCAAAGAGGGAGACAAGGAGGCACAATACCTACTTGCTTTTATGTATGAAAACGGATACGGTATTCAAAAAGATGCAACAAAAGCTTTGCAATGGTATAAAAAAGCATCTTCTACATTTAAGTATGTTACTAAGCAAAATGAAAACATTACAACAGATAAAGAAGATGAGATATTGCAATATGCCTATACAAAGTTCGATCTGAGTGATCCTTATGCAAAAAAAGAGATTTCCAAACTGACAAATAAAAATTTTGGAATTTTGCCATATAAAACAAATTATCTTTTGCCTCTATCTTATTCCGGCAAAAAGTATCCGGGTTATACAAATAACATTGAAGCTGAATTTCAAATCAGTATGTTGAAAAATCTTACCTATAATCTTTTTGGATTTAATGAAGTCATATCTGCTGCTTATACACAAAAATCATTTTGGCAGGCATATAGCAAATCCGCACCTTTTAGAGAAACAAACTATGAACCGGAAATATTTATAACTTTTCCAACACCGCACTATATGGATACACAAAGTCATATAAAAGCATTTCAGTTTGGTTTTAACCATCAATCAAACGGTCAAGACAAATACAAATCAAGATCTTGGAATAGACTTATGTTTTCAACATTTTGGCAATGGAGAAATCTTTTTCTAAAAACCAGACTTTGGTATAGGATACCCGAGAATAAAAAAAGTAAAGCTTTTTACGAGGGTAAGGATCCTAATGCCAAAGGAGATGACAATCCTGATATAGAAAAATATCTTGGATATGGTGATATAAGCTTTAAATATCTCTATAAAGAGAATCAATTTGGATTGAAAATTAGAAATAATTTGAGAACAAATCACAATAAAGGATCGATCGAATTTACCTTTTCAAGACCAATATATCGCTTTAAGACAATATACTGGTATATAAAATATTTTAACGGTTATGGCGAAAGCCTTATAGACTACAATAGAAATGTATCTAAGGTAAGTTTGGGATTTGCATTTTATAGAGGATTGTTTTAGAGGTGTCTTTGAAATATCATGTTACACAAGTAACATAAATAGATCAAAAAAAATGCTATAATTATATAAAATTTATTGGTAGGAGATGTATTATGTTAGAAGAGATGAAAAAAGAGATAAGTCAAGGCATAGAGAAGTTAAACAAAACAGGTAAAATGACTGCTGAGGATATAAAAGCCTTAACTCAAGAAGCCATAGTAAAAACGGTGCAAAAAAGCGAAGAAGGCATCACTCAAATGAATGAGATCGCAAAAGAAGCTACAGCTACGGTGGTTGAGGAGCTTAAAAAAGTAGATCAAGAGACAAAAGAGAATGTCGATGCTGCTGTTACGGGTATCTTAGAGGGTGTTAAACAAAAAACACAAGAAGCGATTGATGCACTTGATTATGAAATGTTAAAAGCAAAATATAAAGCAGAAGAGAAAAAAGAGGAGTTGGCACTAAAGCTAAAAGATGCACTTGACGGTGTTAAAGAAGCGGCAAGTGGATTTGCGGACGATAGTAAAAAACACATAGAAGAAGTTGCAACGACTCTAAAGCTTAAAAATGCCAAGATGCTTGGTCTTATGGAAGCAACGATCAAAGAGAGTACTAAAAAGGTTATCGAAGAGGGTAAAGATATAGAGGAGAGAGTTGCACAAATTACGAAAAAAGCTGTTGATGATGCACTGTGTGAAGTAAAACTTACGACACAAAAAGTCAAAGATGTTACAAAAGCAGCTATCAAATCTGCAATAGAGGCAGCACAAGAAGAGGAGCAAAAGATCCAAGAGACTACAAAAGGTGCCATAGAGGGTGTAAAAAAAGCTTTACTCCAAAAAATCGAAGAAGAGAAAGCTTCTTTAGAAGAGATAAAAAATAATACAAAAGCTTTTGTGGAAGAGGATGTTCGTCAAACTATAGATGATATAAAACTCATTGAAGATGCTTTTATGGAAGAGTTAAAAGAGCTTGCTGAAACTACTGATAAGTTTGGTGATGTAGTAATGAAAGCTATATCAGAAGAGACAGATGCTATAAAAGCACAACTGCCTCAGATAAAAGAAAAGACACAAGAAATTGTTAAAGAAGCGGTTGAAATTTTAAAAGAAAAAGGTCAAGAAGCCGCATACAGTGCCAAGGAAAAAGGTCAAGAATTGCTTGAGAGTATGAAAAGTGAGATAGAAGAGTTATCCGATCGTATGGTAAAAGTTGCAAAAGGAGCATTATCGGGTATGGTTGAAGGTGCAAAAAAAGCTTTAAAAAAAGAGGAGAAATAAAAATGAAAAAAATAATCACAATTGCTTTATTTGTAGGTACTCTGATGAGTACCTTTGGTGCAACTTCATTGTTGGCAAATAGTGACAGCGATACACAAACTGTTGAACAAAAAGCACAAAAACTTGTCGAAGATGCAAAAGCAAAAGCTAAGGCACTTATCGAAAAAGCAAAAGCTGATGCAGCGGCACTTAAAGCCCAAGCACATAAAAGTATGAACGATACATCAAAAGAGGCAAAAGCCTTAGCTGTACAGACATTGCAAAAAGTCAAGCAAAAAAAAGATGAGCTTGCCGATAAAACAACCGCAACTTTGCAACATGTAAAAGAGGGAACAAAAGATAAACTGGTCTATACAAAAGAACTTGTAAACAAATCGGTAGTAAAAACAAAAAGTACCATAAATGATGCTCTGATTTTAAGTTCTATTAAGTATGCATATCTTACAAGTCCCGGTATTCACTCGACAAAGATAGATGTTGATGTAAAAGATGGTGTTGTAAAGCTTTTTGGTAAAGTTTCTTCACAAAAAGAAGCACAAGAAGCGATGACAATTGCATTTTTAACAAAAGGTGTGTGGGCGGTTGAATCTTTTTTCGTAATTGAAAAATAGTCTTAAACAAAAAAGGGAGGGAAATATAATAATTGCCAATATTATTTCAAAAACGAAAGTTTGTTATAATTGGTTTTTTATCTTTCATATTAGTAGCACTTAGTGCTACTTTTATTGTTCTTCAACATGGCTTAGATATTCAAGAGATATCTTTTGCGAATATTACCGCAAAAAAGGTGTATATTCAATGGGATGGAAAATTAAATATCGCTGTTGAAGAACTCTCTATCAAAAAAACAAAACAATCAAAACATTCAAAAACATTCAAAGAGATAAAAAAAACACTACTCAATGCTGTTGCCAAGTATATTGATATAAATACACGATATCTCTCTTATATCAAATCTCTCAGCATTAAAAAAATAAAATATGACACAATAAGAGCTACTTTAAAGTATAATGCTCAAAAAAAAGCTCTTTTTGCTCTGAAAGCATCCGATTTTTATCTCTATTCACACTTTAAAATAGACGGCGATAAGATTGTATTTGATATTGATGATTTGACAGGCTTAAAAAATAAAATAAAAGCCAAGGGTATAATCACTATCGATACGAAACTCAAAAAGATTTTTACAAAAACAGAAGTGCATGTAAATAATGATGCAGATCTAATATTATATGGAACTGCCGACCAAGATCGTTTTACATATAGGATTAATTCTAAAAAAAAGATAGAAGATATCCATAGTTTTATAGCTCTTTTTCATTTGAGCGATACTCTTAAATTTTGGGCGATGGATGCCATAGATGCATCAAGTCTTCAAATTCATAAGATACAAGGATTTGTGAAATATGATGCACTCAACTTAGCCTATAAAAATCTTTATATCTCAGCAACACTCAATAAACTTAACTATACATACAATCCAAAGCTTGATGCAATTCATACACAAAAGAGTGAACTTGAGTTCTCAAAAGGTGTTTTGTCTATCTATCCAAAAGAAGCTTATACATGCAAAGTGCCTCTTCAAAAGAGTTGGGTAAAAATTGATTTCACAAAACCACAGAGCATACTTAGACTGCATCTTTTATTTCATGCTCGTTTAGATAATGACATTATGCATATTTTGGATGCATATAAAATCAGCTTGCCATTTATTCAACATACCGGTAAAATAAAAACAGATTTGACACTTGCTATCAATCTTGAAACACTTGATGTTGATACTCAGGGGACTTTTTCTACCAAAAAAGCCAATATTGACTATGCGGGTATCAATCTTGATGTAAAAGATTTGCTTATAAAACTAAACAATTCCAATATTAGCATTGTGCGAATGAAAGTACACTATAACAATGGTATGGATGCTGTTGCCGATTCTACTGCACATTACAACACAAAAAGCTCTACGGGAGAGATCACTTTTTATTTTACAAAAATAAAACTCTCTGCAGATGAGTATCTAAAAACTCAAAAAAAGCCTCTCAAAGTTGTATATAAGATTTTTCCAAAGGATAGCAGACTCATAATAGACAAATCAAAATGGCATCTAAAGGATGTAGTATTCGTACTTGATTCTTTGACACTCTCTCCTGATTTTAAGAATTTGCAGGTAAACATTCCAACGACTCATTTTGGCATCGAAGATATTGCCAATGGAGTTTTAAAGGGTGCGATAGATATAAAACACCATAAAGCTGATTTTGTACTCAATCTCTCAAAGCTTAATTATATGGGTATCGGGCTGATACATCCTATAACAGATGTAAATCTACATATAGATAAAAATATTCGTATAAGCTCGTCTAAGAATATTTTACTCAATATGAATGGTGTGCCATGGAGCATGAAACATCTTTTGCTCAAAATTGACAAGAGAGATATTCAACTCCAACATACCAAGGTAAAAGTAGATAACTACTTCAAATCGGATATACAAGTTCTTTATGATGCAAAGAGAAAAATAGGAGATATCTATCTAAAAAATGCTGTTTTTACAGAACCAAAAACAAAAAAAGTACTTTATCATAAAAAACAGATACACTTACTGGTAAAAACAGAGAAAAAGCAGACAAAAATTGACATCAAAGAGTTGGAAGCGACACTCATTATCAATCAAAAAAGATGGATTTTGAGTTTTAATTCTCTTGGGAAAATTGCTAAAAATTTCAATATTTTAAGAAAATATCATATAGATAACGGAAATACACTTTTTTATAAAAATAATGATGAGGAGCCATTGCATTTTATAACTTCTTTGCGATATAAATATAAAATCTTAACAAACTATGGCAAAGCTGTACCACAGTACAAAATAGAAGGAAAAATACTTAAAAATAAAACGATTTTACTCTCGGTAAATGATAAAGTAAATCTCCGAGTGGATAGAGATATAAATATTAACATACAAAATAGTGGTATTGATATCAATGAGTTACTTGCATTTATAAAATCACTGCCATACCAAAAAACAAAAAAATCAAATATGGATATATATGTAAAAGCAAAAAATTCATATATATACCTTGAAAGCAATCGCTATATTCTCTCTGATAGTATTACTATTGTTTATAAAAACGGTGAATTAAGCGGAGATCTCACTTATGCAAAAGGAAAGATGCATTTTACATTCAAAGATAATAAATTTAGTGTTATAGGTAAAAATTTTAATGAAAAATTTGCAAAAAATATCATCACTTTTGCGAAGCTCAAAGGAGGGGATTTTAATTTTTCTATAGACGGAACTCCTGATGAGTACAGAGGTAGTGTTACTATCGGAGATACAGTTATAAAAGATTATGTGCTTTTAAATAATATTTTAGCATTTGTAAACACAGTCCCCACTCTTGTCGCTTTTTCTTTACCGGGATATAGTACAAATGGTGTGCATGCAGATAAAGTCTATACAAAATTTCATTTTAAAAAAGATATTTTTTATATTTCGGATTTTATTGTAAAATCTAAAGAGATAAGAATTGCAGCAAAAGGTAGCTTAAGCAGTAAATATGATACGATTGATATGAAAGCGGAGCTCAAAACAAATTTTGGCAGTACACTATCAAAAATTCCGCTCGCTGGATATATCGTATTTGACGGAAAAACTCTTTCGACAAACCTAAAAATAACAGGAAAACTCAGCGATCCGAAAGTAAGAACAATGGTTGCAAAAGACATTGTTTCTGCTCCTGTAAATATAATGAAAAGGACATTGGGATTGCCATTTAAATTAATGAAAGGTATATTAAAATAGTGATATAATAACTCTGAAATGTAAAAATAAATGGATAAAAGGATAAGAAATGCAAAGAGTTACGGCAGATGATATAGTAAAAATGGGATTGGGTGCAATGTTTATTGCCAAAGAAAAAGTTGAAAGTCTTGTTGATGAAGCCATGAAACAGGGCGATATAAGTAAGGAGCAGGGTGAAAAGTTTTTGCAAAATCTTAAAAGTCAGATAGAAACAAAATCACAAGATATAGATAAAACTATCAAAGAAGAGATTCATGCACAACTCAAAGAGTTGGGAGTTGCAACCAAAGAGGATATAGCCTCTTTGCATCGTGAAATCACTGCTTTAAAGCATGAAATCCAAAAAGATAAGCAAGCATAATGTTTAATACACTTCGGCAAATTGAGAGAACTAAAGATATCATCACTATTTTAGTAAAAAACGGTTTTGATGATGTCGTCAGTGCTATGGGGATTGAGAAATATCTCCAATTTTCCACTCTCAAAAAGATGCAAACCCCCCTGCATTTAAGCCGAAGTGTACGAATTCGTAAAACGATTGAAGAGCTTGGGCCTACTTTTATCAAAATGGCTCAGATCCTCTCAACTCGCCCCGATCTTATCCCGCTTGAACTTGCCGACGAATTTTCCAAGCTTCAAGATAGTGTGGAAGCGATACCTTTTGAAATGATGAAAAGTCGTTTTATCGAGGAGTTTGGAAAAGATGTTGATGAGATTTTTGAAACAGAGCCGGTATTGGTTGCTTCAGCCTCTTTGGGGCAGGTTTATAAAGGTCGTTTGAAAAGTGGCGAAGAAGTTGCCGTAAAGATACTCAGGCCATCTGCACAAGAGACGATCCATTCGGATATAGAGATTATGCACCATCTTGCCTCATTGCTTGAAAATAAACTTGAGAGCTACGGGTTTCACTCTCCCAAAAAGATCGTGCAGGAGTTTGAAAAAAGTATCAAAAAAGAGCTTGATTATAATGCTGAAGCATTAAATCTAAAACTATTTGCAAAAAATTTTGATGAAAATAAAAATATTTTCGTACCAAAACTTTTTGAAGAGTTTTCTTGTAGCACTATATTGACAATGCAATATGTAGAAGGTATAAAAGTTACCGATATCGAAAAACTCAAAGAGATTGGTATCGATCCAAAAGAGATAGCACAAAGAGGTTTTGATCTGCTTTGTGAACAGATATTTAAGTATCGTTTTTTTCATGCCGATCCGCATCCGGGTAATATTTTTGTACTTAAAGACGGCCGTATCTCTTTTGTTGATTTTGGAATGATGGGAAGTATTGCAGAGTGTGATAGAAAATACTTTGTGGATATGATTTACTATATTACGAAAGAGGAAGAGGAGAAGGCGGCACTTTGTATTTTAGAGTTGGCAAAAGTGCGAAATGACGATCTTGACGAAAATGCATTTGCCAAAGATATGGGTGATGTTATTCGTACCTATTTTTATGCTTCACTTAAAGATATTAAGATGAAGAACCTTCTCAATGATATAGTTGCTTTGATGAGTCGATATAGGGTTTATTTTAGGGAAAATAACTATTTGCTCGTAAAGGCTTTGATGACGATAGAGGGAGTGGGAAAAGAGTTGGACTCCGACTTTAATGCAAGTGTGGCGATCAAGCCTTTTGTTATACAGTTTTATAAAGAGAATTTTTCACTAACCGCATTTTTTTCCAAAGTAGGTGAAATACCCAAAGAATTGGGTGATTTTTTAATGCAGTTTCCACAGGATATTAAAGAGATAGCACAAAAGATGAAAAGTGGCAAACTCAAAATTGAGTTTCAGCACAAAGGGCTTGAAAATATACAAGAGAGTATAGAGAGATCGTCAAATAGACTCTCGATAGCCGTAGTGATCGCATCTATCTTGATAGGTTCATCTTTATTGCTACTTGCCAAAACACCACCCTTGCTTTTTGGTATTCCCGTTTTAGGATTAGCCGGATTTGTAACAGCCGTTTTTATGGGGATGGTGCTTATCTACTCCATCTTTAGAAAAGGAAAATTTTAAAATCTAACCCAGCTTATAATCTTCTTTACTTAATACCGTATCATACAATCCTATATTATCAAATTTATGTTTATTGATACCAATATATTCCAAACTTGCATCTTCATATCGTTTAAATTTATACACGGCATCATTCATCAAAGCACTATTGAACACTCCTGTAATTGTTTTTTTATCTTTCACATTAGCAGCACTTAGTGCTACTAAAATACCTTGGCAAAAAAGATAAATTTAATTTTTATAGAGTATTAAGATATAAAAATAGCCATCATACAGGAATGGATGTTGATATCTTTTGTGGTTTATCCGGTGTAGAGTTGTTTGTTAGATAAATACAAAGCCATATGGCAATTTTCTTAGTCTTTGAAAGAGTATGTTTTTTGCCGGCCGGGATAAAAAGAATATCTCCTTTTTTTAATTTATGCATAGTGTCGTCCATGAATATTTTTGCACAACCCTGCACAAGCATAACCCATTCATCTCTATCTGACACAAATTCTCTTTTTGTAGATAGGGTGTTACTTACTACGGTTTTAATTTCAACACTATCATTTTTCAAAATAGTATAAAAACCCTCTTCATTCACTTTAGGTATCGGAAAATTAAAAATATTTTGCAAGAAAACAGACCTTAAAAAAGAAGATAGACTTCCCTTTTTAATGATTTAATAGATAATTGATATCTTTTTCAAATTCTTCTTTACTCTTCATGCCGAGATAAATTTTTGATGCATTTCCTTTTTTGTCAAAGAGTATAGCAAAAGGTATCAAGCCTTTCCAAGAAGTTTTTGCTGATATATAGTCTGTAAAATCAAAAACTTTAGGATCACTGTTATTGATAACAGTATAGTTTAATTTATGTTCTTTTACAAAATCTCTCATTTCATCATCGGTAGCTTTTGTTTGTACTTGAAAAGCTATGATATCAAACTTGCCTTTAAACTCTTTTTGAATCTCAACAAGTTCTGGCATTTCCATAAGACAAGGAGGACACATATTTCCAAAGAAATCAAGTAAAACAACTTTGCCTTTTTCGCCTTTAAAATGAATACCTTGTACAAATGTATTTAAAACTACCTCTTTACCTTGTAAATCTTTAAATTCAAAGGTATTTTCCTCTTTATTTGCAGCATTAAGAGATGTGAAGCCTACAAATAAAATCGCTGATAAAATTAAAAAAACTTTTTTTAAACTCATGGTATATCCTTATTTTTTAAACCAATTTTTGATCTTGTCAAAGACACCTTCAAATTTATTCTCACTAAGATGGTTTTCATAACCAAAAGAATCTTGTAATTTTTGCAATAACTCAATCTGCTCTTCATTCAATTTTTTAGGATAATTGATTCTTATTTGAACTATAAGATTTCCCTCTTTTTTTGTGTGAACATTTTTTATACCTTTCCCTCTAAAAATAAATTGTTGTTTGTCCTTGGCTCCTACCGGCAATTTAAGTTCATCTTCGCCTTTTAGAGTTGGTATCTTTATTGTTTCACCTAAAACAGCTTGAGTAAAAAATACGGGAACTTCGATATAAATATCATCATTGTGTCTAACAAAATGCTCATCATCTTTTACGACAACTAAAACATACAAATCGCCTCTTTCGCCATTTTCTCCGATATTTCCCTTGTTTGCTACCCTTATTTGGTTATTGTTATCTATACCTTCTGGTATATCAACGGTAATTTTTGCATTTTCTTCCGCATATCCTAAACCTTTGCAATTTTTGCATCTATTTTGTATAATTTCTCCACTGCCTCCACAAACTTCACAAGTTTGAGAGTAAGTCATGAAGCCTTGTCTATAATAAACTTGTCCTCTACCGCCACAGTTTTGACAAGTTTGAGTTTTTTTATCTTGTGAACCGGTTCCGTCGCATATATCGCAAGGCTTTTTATATGTGTATTTTATCTCTTTTTTGCATCCGAAAACCGCTTCATTAAACTCAAGAATAATTTTTGTCTCTATATCGAGAGTATATTTGTATTTTTTTTGTCCTCTTCGAGACGAAAAACCTCCAAAACCTCCAAAACCATGACCAAATACAGATTCAAAAATGGAACTTAAATCATCCATTACATCTTCACTATTCATATCACTGTAGTGACTGAAACCTTGAGAGTCTAAGCCTGATTTGCCATATCTGTCGTATATGGCTCTTTTTTTCTCATCTCCGAGTGCTTGATAAGCTTCATTGACAAGCTTGAACTTTTCTTCTGCTTCTTTGTCGCCTTGATTTCTGTCGGGATGATACTTTAGAGCCAATTTTCGATATGCTTTTTTTACCTCATCCGCATTTGCATCTCTTGAAATTTCTAAAACTTCATAATAATCTATTTCCAATTTGCCTACCTTAGCTCTAAATTTAGAGCGAAATTATACTAAAAAATAGTTTTAACATTGATTAAAATAAAAAAGTGTATAATCATTTTATGAGAAAATATGGATTGGAAAAATTTAACAATTTAGTAGATGCTCTAAATACTTTGCCTACAGTGGGAAAAAAATCAGCTTTAAGATTTGCATATCATATGGTAACAAAAGATACATTTTCAGCTTTAAAAATCTCCCATGCGATAGAGAGTGCTGTTGCATCCATAAGAAGATGCGAGATATGTGGTGCTTTGAGTGAAGATGAGATTTGTGATATATGTTCGGATGATATGAGAGATGACAGTAAATTATGTATTGTAGAGAATGCAAAAGATATATTTATATTGGAAGAAAATACCGAATATAATGGTAGGTATTTTGTACTTGAGTCGTTGGAATTGCTTGATATGGAAAAATTAACCAATATCATAAAAAAAGGAATTAAAGAGGTAATTTTTGCCTTTAGTCCATCTTTGTCAAATGATGCGGTTATTTTTTTTCTTGAAGATAAAATGAAGGATTTTGATCTAAAATTTACAAAAATAGCTCAAGGAGTTCCTACAGGCATAAATCTCGAAAATGTAGATATGCTCTCTTTGTCAAAGGCTTTGGAACTTAGGGTTGAAACATAATGAGACTGCTGTGCAGTTGTCTCATTGTAATTTTGTGGGCATTAAATTTTTCAATGACAAAATTTTTAGAATTAGTGAATATATCAACTTAATTTTGAATTATCATAACTTTAATCTCATATTTACCTTATTTAGATAAAATTTTGTAATTTTGGATATTGAGGATATAATAGTGATAAAAATTTTTAAGAAACTGTTTCTATCAATGGAAAGTGCTTTTGCTTTGTTGTTGATATTTGCTGTAGCTTGTGGTGTAGCTACATTTATAGAAAATGATTTCGGTACTGAAACAGCTTGGGGAATAGTTTACGGAACATTATGGTTTGGAGCTATCCAACTGCTTCTTGGTATCAATCTCGCTTATAATATAGTAAGATATAAACTTTATAGAAAAGACAAGCTGCCCATACTTGTATTTCATGTTGGATTTTTGTTTATCTTGATAGGTTCAATAGTTACGAGATATATCGGATACGAAGGGATTATGCATATAAGAAACGGATATACTGAAAACAGAATGATATCAAGTGAGCCGTATATACAAGTGGATGCACAAAAGGGAGATAAGATATATCATCTTGAGAAAAAAGCCTATCTCTCTAAAGTAGGCAATAACGACTTTGATATTAAGATGAATATAGATGGTAAAACAGCAGAGATAAAGTATGTTGATTTTATTCCGAATGCCACCACTACCATTGTTAAAGATCCGAATGGAAAGCCTATGATATCTTTTATGAGTACGGATGGTGCAAATAGCGATTTTGTACTTAAAGAGAATGAAAGTAAAAATGTAAATGGAATTTTACTTACTCTTGATAAAGATATAAAAATGTCTCTTTGGGGAAGTCCTATAGTCAAAATAACAACTGATAAAAAAAATTTTTTTATCCAATCCAACAAAGAAATAACAGTTTTAAATATGAAGACACAAGAAAAAAAGAGTCTTGAGCCGATGAAGAAGTATAAATTTATAGCAAAAAGACTTTATAGCATAGATAGTTTAAATTTTGCACCAAAATCTATGAAAATAAGAGGAAAAGAGAAGTTGGTTTCCGGTGCTGCCACAAAAGCTGGTATGAGATTTAATGCCTTTAGTGCTTTGGTGGTTAAAGTTCAGTACGATGGAGATACCAAAGAGGTAACTATGTTTGGGCAAGGTAAAGGAGCAAAAGGATTTGTTAAAAAGGTTGTTATAGGAGGAATTCCTTTTGCTTTTGAATGGGGTTCTAAAATTATGACTTTGCCATTTTCTTTAAAATTGAGAAAATTTGAGTTGGATAGATACCCCGGATCTATGGCTCCGTCATCTTATGCAAGTGAAGTGACTTTGATAGATAAAAAAAATGGAGTCGTTATGCCCTTTAGGATATATATGAATCATGTGCTTGACTATAAAAATTATAGATTTTTCCAATCGTCATATGATAAAGATGAAAAAGGGACCATCCTATCGGTCAATCATGACCCCGGAAAATATCCTACTTATTTAGGCTACCTGCTTCTTGGAATAGGATTTATACTGACTATTTTAAGTCCGAAAAGTAGATTTAGAACTCTTGGCAGAAGGATACAAAAAGAGATGCAAAAAAATAAAGAGAGTGCTAAAACCGCTTTGATAGCTCTTTTTGCATTATCCATACTCTTTATGCCGAAAATTTTGAAAGCCGGGGAAAAATTGACTTTGCAAGAGAGTATAAATATTGTCAAAAAGTATGAAAAAAACCATGCAGATAAGTTTGGACTTTTGCTTTTGCAGGATAGAGAAGGGAGGATTAAACCTATAGATTCTTTTGCAAATAATGTTTTAAATAAGGTTGCAAGAAAGAGAAGTTTTTATGGACTTGATGCCGATCAGATTATGCTTGGTATGCTTGCATCTCCTTTTGCTTGGCAAAATATCCCTATGATAAGAGTTTCTCACGATAAATTAAAAAGAATTTTAGGGATGAAAAAAAGTGATAAATATGCCGCTTTCAATATGTTTTTCTCCCACATAAAAGGCGAAAATCCATACAAGCTTACTCAATACACCGAAGAGGCAAACAGAAAACCCCCTATTGATAGAGATAAGTTTGACAAAGATGTTTTAAAAGTAGATGAGAGATTAAATGTGCTTTATTATGTATATACCGGAGCATTATTTAAAATATTTCCAAAAATTAAAGATCCGAACAATAAATGGTACGATCCTAAAACTGCCATCTCAACTTTTCCGAAAGCTGAAAGTAAACAAATAAGAGAAATGTTAGCTAACTATTTTACAGCTCTAAATAAGGGAGTAGATAGTGGTAATTGGCAAGATGCCGATAGGACTTTAAAAGTAATATCCGAATATCAGCAAAAGTATGGTGGCAAAATCATACAGGATAAAAGTAGAATTAATGCGGAAATTCTATATAATCACTTAAATATTTTCTCAAGATTGATACTTGTATATCTTTTAACAGGATTATTTTTACTTTTTGTGATAATGTATAAAATGTTAAAACCGCAAAGTTCGGTTAAATGGCTTATTAGAGTATGTTTTGTTATATTGACTTTGGCATTTGTCGCACAGACTTTTGGCATGGGGCTTAGATGGTATGTTGCCGAACATGCTCCTTGGAGTAACGGATATGAATCTATGATATATATCGCTTGGTCTATGATGTTGGCAGGTCTTATCTTCTCAAGGCAGTCTGTTATGGCACTCTCTTTGACAGCTATATTGACAGGTGTATTTTTATTTGTAGCTCATCTTAGTTGGATGGATCCGGAAATTACCAATCTCGTTCCGGTTTTAAAATCTTATTGGCTTATGGTACATGTTTCTGTTATCACGGCAAGTTATGGATTTTTGGGTTTAAATGCTCTTCTTGGCTATTTTACTTTGATTATGTTTATCATGCTAAGCAATAATCCAAAAGATAAAAAAAATGAAAGTATTTTAAACGGTATAACTGAAGCGACAAGAGTCAATGAGATGTCTATGATACTTGGACTTATGCTTTTAACTTTAGGAAACTTTCTCGGTGGAGTTTGGGCAAATGAGTCTTGGGGTAAGTACTGGAGTTGGGATCCTAAAGAAACTTGGGCATTAGTATCCATACTTGTATATACGGCAGTGGTGCATATGAGATTGATTCCAAAGCTAAACGGTCAGTTTGCCTTTGCTGTTGCTTCTACGATAGCATATTCATCCGTTATCATGACATATCTTGGAGTAAACTACTATCTTTCCGGAATGCACTCTTATGCAGCAGGAGAACCTGTGCCTATACCTGCTTGGATATATTGGGTTATAGCGATTGTAGTTTCAACTATACTTATAGCTATACCAAAACGAAAATTTTCAAAGAGATTATGATGTTGCATACTGTTATCTATAATAAAATGAGATAAATCTAAAAGGAGAAAATATTGAAGAAATTTATAATGTTGGCGATATTCTCGGCAGTATCACTTTTGGCTTGTAATTGTGCCATAGGTAGAGATATGGTAAGGTGTGATTATTATGTTGTAAAAGAGCATGATTTATCTCATCAAAAAGATTGTGTAAAGTATGCAGATTCGATAAATAAAAACAGTATGTATGCCAAAGCATCATGGTACTATTTGCTTGGTGGAGATATGAAAAAAGCTAAAGAGAATGCTAAAGAAGCTTTAAAAATAGGTCATCATTTTGCAGGAGAATATCTTGGGTTTGTTTATCTTATAGAGAAAAATAGCAAAGAGGCAAAAAAATATTTAAATGATTTTAAACAAAAAGTAAAAAATATTGACTATGTGAAAAAAGATATAAAAACTTTAAAAAATATTTATAAAGGATTTGAAGCTACAAAAGCTTACAATATATTATATGGCAAATAGATAAAATTAACAAGAAACTTCTTCTTCAATTTCTTGTAAATCCTCTTTATCCATTACAAATCCAACCACAAGAAGGGCTATAACAAAAAGTATGATAGTAACTATATAGACATAAGACATGTAAACTCCTCAAAAATATATAAAAATTATAATATATGTTTTATTAATTATTGATTATAGTTGAGATTTGATATGAGAAAAAGGTGGCGCGGCGGACGAGACTCGAACTCGCGACCCCCGGCGTGACAGGCCGGTATTCTAACCAGCTGAACTACCGCCGCAACCTTAAAAAATGGTGGTCGCTATAAGACTCGAACTTATGACATCCACCTTGTAAGGGTGGCGCTCTACCAACTGAGCTAAGCGACCGAATTTGCCCAAAACTATTTTAACCATTTAAAAAATGGCGACCCCAAGGGGATTTGAACCCCTGTTACCGCCGTGAAAGGGCGGGGTCCTGGGCCACTAGACGATGGGGTCTTTTATGTGTACTCTAAAAAAAATGGTGACCCCTGTTGGATTCGAACCAACGGCCACCTCCTTAAAAGGGAGATGCTCTACCGGCTGAGCTAAGGAGTCACCTGCACCATTTGTGAAATGGAGTTGAAATTATAGAGAAAAAAAATATATTTGTCAAGGGTTTTTCAAAATTATTTGAAAAAAAGATTTTTTTCTATGTTTAGAAGTAGCTTTATGGCATATAAAACTGTCTGATTTTGTATATAAATTCTATCCCCATGTAGTGCCAATCTCTCTATGATTTCCGCACCATTTTTGCTTTTAGCTCCTATATATACGGTTCCTACAGGCTTTTCTTCGCTACCACCGTCTGGTCCGGCTATGCCACTTATGGCTATGGATATATCCGAATTACTTGCTTTTATAGCACCTTCAAGCATCTCTTTGACACACTGTTCGCTAACAGCTCCATAATGTTCTATCGTATGTGGAGATACTCCAAGCCAAGCCTCTTTTGTGTCATTTGAGTATGTTACAAGGTTGCCATTTATGATGCTGGATACACCGCTTTGTTTTATTAGCATGGCGGATAATGCTCCTCCGGTACAACTTTCAGCAGTTGTCAATTTGATATTGTTTCGTATCAATTTTTCAGTTATATATAAAATCACATCTTTTTGCGGGATTATTTTGTTACTTAAAAGCTGTTTTGCAGATTCTACGAAATTGTTTATCTGCCCATATTTTAAACTCTCTATTTTTATAAGATTCCATCCCTCTATTATTTTTATAATTTTTATTTTTGTTTCAAAATTTTCAGCTATTGGTTCAAGAAGTATTTCGCAAGACTCAACATCCATATCTATGGTATTGATAAATTTTATATCTCTTGGTGCATCTATGAGTATATTTGGAATTATTCTGTCTTCTTTTACTCTTAAAACATTTATTTTACATTTTTCGTTTTCAAGAAGATAACTATCCTTTTCTTGTTTGATACTTTTTGAAGGAAGCAACATATCATCTTTTAATATCAGAGAATCTCTATTGATAGTGGATAGAACTTTACCAATAATATTAAAATTTTTATCATCGCTAACGATTATTAAATTGTCAATTTTAGAAATTATCTCTTCAAGAGTTAAAAATAGATTTTTATCATTCTCTTCAAGAAAATATTTTATATCTATAACTTGAAGTTTTTTCTTTATATTTCTTTCGATATAATCCATTAAAATATTATTATATTTTATCTTTTTACCAACTACCAAAAGTGCTACTTTCATAAAAATACTCCTTTCTAATAAAAAGAGATTATATCACATATGATATTAACCGATTTTTAATACCTTTTTGGATATAATTACAAAATTTATATACAACCCGTAGGAGCTTTAAATAATGGACTATAAAGATACTTTACTTTTACCCAAAACCACATTTGCCATGAGGGGCAATCTTCCCAGAAATGAATCAAAAAGATACAAAAGCTGGTTTGAAGAGAAAAAAGTATATCAAAAGATGATAAAAAACAGAAAAGATGCTAAAAATTCTTTCAATCTTCACGACGGACCTCCTTATGCTAACGGACATATCCATATAGGTCATGCACTAAATAAGATCTTAAAAGATATTATTATCAAAAAACATTACTTTTTTGGCGAGAGTGTTAGGTATGTTCCGGGTTGGGATTGTCATGGACTTCCTATCGAACAGCAGGTTGAAAAAAAGATAGGAAAAACTAAAAAAGATACACTTCCAAAAAGCAAGATAAGAGAGTTGTGCAGAGAACATGCTACGAAATTTTATAAAATTCAAGAGGAGGAATTTAAGGCTCTTGGAGTTATAGGAGATTGGGAAAATCCCTATTTAACAATGAAGTTTAAGTTTGAAGCCGATATATACAGAAATCTTTGCGATATAGCCAAAAAAGGGCTTTTGGTTGAGAGAAGTAAGCCGATATTTTGGTCTTGGGCGGCAAAAACGGCTTTAGCTGAAGCTGAAGTGGAGTATCAAGATAAAGAGGATTACTCCATATTTGTAGCTTTTAAGCTAAGCGATGAGGCAAAAAAGAGTCTTGATATAGAGGGCGAGGCGAGTATCATCATTTGGACAACAACCCCTTGGACACTACCGGCAAATCAAGCCATAGCACTAAATCCCGAAGAGGAGTATGTTTTAAGTAGTGACGGTTTTGTCGTAGCTAAGAAGCTTTTTAATTCATTGAAAGAGGATGGTATTGTAAATGGTGATATTGCAAAAACCTTCACATCTAAAGAGCTTGAAAATCTAAAAGCTATCAATCCTCTAAACGGTAGAGACTCTCAAGTGATACTTGGTGAACATGTTGAGATGAGCGGTGGTAGTGGGTGTGTTCATACCGCACCAGGACATGGAGAAGATGACTATAGAGTAGCTTTGAGATATGGTATAGATGTCATTATGCCGGTTGATGAAGATGGATTGTATGATGAAACTTTGATAAGAGAGAAGCTTTTGCCAAATCCAAAAGAGTTTGTCGGAATGCATGTCTTTAGTGCCAATGAAAAGATACTTGAACTTTTGGGAGATGCACTTATCAAATCCTCAAGATTTACTCACTCGTATCCATATTGCTGGAGAACTCATAAGCCAGTTATCTATAGAGCTACAAAGCAGTGGTTTATAGCTATGGATAAAGAGATAGAGGGTAAAAGTTTAAGAAAAAATGCAGAAAACGAGATCAAAAAGGTGAGATTTTATCCAAAAAGCGGAGAAAAAAGACTATCGAGCATGGTGGGAAATAGACCCGATTGGTGTATAAGCAGACAGAGAGATTGGGGTGTGCCTATCGCATTTTTTAGAGATAAAACAACGGGAGAGCCGATATTTGATAGTGAGGTTTTGGATAACATTGCCGATATCTTTGAGAAAAAAGGGGCTGATGCTTGGTGGGATCTTAGCATCGAAGAGCTTTTACCCGAAAATTCCAACTATAAAGCGGAAAATTTAACAAAAGTGATGGATATACTTGATGTTTGGTTTGATAGCGGATCAACTTGGAAAGCGGTACTTGAAAGTAGCGATTATGATGCGGGAGATTATCCTGCAGATATGTATCTTGAGGGTAGCGATCAGCATAGAGGTTGGTTTCAAAGCTCTATATTGGTAAGTACCGCCATAAACGAAAAAGCTCCGTATAAAAAGATACTTACTCACGGCTTTACCGTTGACGAGAAGGGCGAAAAGATGAGTAAATCCAAAGGAAATGTCGTAGCTCCGAGCGATGTAGCGAAAAAATATGGAGTGGAGATACTTAGACTTTGGGTCGGCATGAGCGATTATAGCGGAGATTTGAAAATCAGTGATACAATTCTTAAACAGATGAGCGAACAATATAGAAAGATAAGAAATACTTTTAGATTTTTACTTGCCAATGTAAATGATCTTGAGGCTTGTGTGAGTATCGAAGAGTATTCTTCCATAGATAGATGGATACTTTGGAAAGCAAATATCGTGTTTAATGAGTGCAAAGAGGCATTTGATGAGTATGATTTTTCAAAAGGTTTGTCAACTCTTAGCCATTTTATCATCAATCATTTAAGCGGTATATATCTTGATATATCCAAAGATAGACTCTATTGTGATCCAAAAGATTCTAAAACAAGAAGAGCTTCACAAAGTGCTATGGCGAATATAGCAAGAGAGATGCTTTTATTAATAGCTCCGGTTTTAACTTATACTGCGGATGAGATTATAGAACATACTCCGAGTGTTGTTAAGGGAGAGTGCGAAGATGTGTTTGATTTGACATATAAAAGTTTGCCGGATATTGAATTACCGTTTAATGATGAATATATGATAGAGGCAAGAGAAAAATTTTTTGAGATAGTTGATGAACTTAAAAAAGATAAAAAGATCAAGTCCACACTCGAGCTTGTGATATATAGCGACTCAAAAGAACTTGAAAAGCTTAGTGGAGCGGATGGAGAAGATTGGTTTACTGTTAGCGATATTATTTGTGAAGTTGCCGGTGATCCTATCAAAAGTTTTACTGTGGGCGATGATGAATTTAAAATATACTTTGCAAAAAAAGAAAAGTGTCCGAGATGTTGGAAGTATAGAGCTAAAGTCGAGGGTGAACTTTGTAGTAGATGCAAAGGTGAAGAAGAGATAAGAAGTTGCAGTAAATGATATTGAGTGAGCCGGTTAGATTGAGTTTTATCTTTGAAACTATCGGTGTGATATTTGTGATTATCGGAGTTGGAATTTATCTGGTAAAAAAAGGAGTAAAGAGGTGATAACTTTAAAAGAGGCTTTGGCACTTCCAAAAGAGGAGCTAAGAGAGTTTAGAAAAGATTTGGCACAAAAAATAGATGAAAAAAAGGATCTTGGCGCTTATGTAGAACAATTAACCGATAGCGAGTTAAATGTAAGCGGAGAGGGTGTGCCTATAGCCATAAAAGACAATATTCAAGTAAAAAATTGGAGTGTAACTTGTGCTTCAAATATACTTCAAGGTTATGTAGCTCCTTATGATGCGGGTGTGATAGAGAACTTAAAAAGTGCCGGTCTTGCACCTTTTGGTAGAACAAATATGGATGAATTTGCTATGGGTAGCTCAACCGAAACCTCTTTTTACGGAAAAACAAAAAATCCTTTCGATCCCAACTGTGTTCCCGGAGGAAGTAGCGGAGGGAGTGCTTCGGCGGTAGGCGGAGGTATAGCTATCGCCGCTCTTGGTAGCGATACGGGAGGAAGTATAAGACAACCTGCGGCATTTTGTGGGTGTGTAGGCATGAAACCAACATATGGAAGAGTTAGCAGGTACGGTTTGAGTGCTTTTTCAAGCTCATTGGATCAGATAGGACCTTTTACTCAAAATGTTGAGGATAGTGCAATACTCTATGACATCATCAGCGGTCATGATAAAAGAGACTCTACAAGTGCAAATGTGGAGTATAAAAAAGTCTCTACAAATTTGGATCCAAATAGAAAATTTACGATAGCGGTTTTGGAAAATTATCTCAAT
>Ga0256842_1001170_pt1 | contig 21656 bp, 20 predicted proteins | sample 4559240metaG_FD_185973 | JGI IMG/M metagenome (GOLD analysis project Ga0256842, IMG submission 185973) | Hydrothermal vent microbial communities from Guaymas Basin, Mexico - 4559-240 | ecosystem: Environmental > Aquatic > Marine > Hydrothermal vents | place: Mexico: Guaymas Basin | collected... | reverse complement strand
AGAAGATGGTGCACGTAGCAGGATTTGAACCTGCGATGGGGTATTAATACCACGCTAGATTAAAAGTCTAGTCTATTCGGCCAGGCTATAGTAATACGTGCATCTTTAAATTAGTTTATTTATTTATTTAAAGATGCATTTAAAGCTTATTAACTATTAGCCTTAACAACATCTATGATTTTTTTATACTTCATAGTATGTTCCTTGTTTTTATTTTTTAGATAACTATAATATATATACTGGAGAATCAAACTTCTTTAACCGGTATTGCCATTGAGGCACTAACTATTAGCTAAATAATTAGTTTGTATATATATTATAACTATTTTTATTGGCGCCCCTGACTGGATTTGAACCAGCGACTTTTCGGCTGACAACCGAACACTCTAAACCACTGAGTTACAAGGGCATTAATTGGTTGCAGAGACGGGATTCGAACCCGTGACCTCAAGGTTATGAACCTTACGAGCTGACCAGACTGCTACTACTCTGCTACACTTTAAGCAAACTTTAAGTTTTACTTATTTTTAAATTGGTGGATACAGGTGGGGATCGAACCCACGACATCCTGCTTGCAAAACAGGCGCTCTCCCATCTGAGCTACTGACCCATCATGTCTTGTTTTTTCTTATGGAGCCGGTTATCAGATTCGAACTGATGGCCTATTCCTTACAAGGGAATCGCTCTGAACCAACTGAGCTAAACCGGCATTTTTATTCTTGGTGGAGATACTCGGATTCGAACCGAGGACCGATAATTTGCAAAACTATTGCTCTTCCCATACTGAGCTATATCCCCATTTTTAACTGGTTGCAGAGACGGGATTCGAACCCGTGACCTCAAGGTTATGAGCCTTGCGAGCTGACCAAACTGCTACCACTCTGCTATATTTCTGGCGGAATTAACGAGGGTTGAACTCGCGATCTCTCCCGTGACAGGGGAGTGTTCTACTAATTGAGCCATAATTTCATTAGAAGCAAACTTTCTAAAGATTTACTTTTATGTTGGAGATTTCAAAGTAATCTCAACTTTTTATTTATTTGAAATAAAAATTAATAAGTAAATAAAAAAACCTTATTAAACGAAAAAAGGCCCCGAGCAAGAAACTAATCTTGCCGGGGCCTTTTCGGTATTATATGGGAGAGAAAATCATCTCTTACATATAGGACCACCCCGGATCTATATTTTTATCCGCCTTCGTATCGGCGAAAGTTACTTTATTAGCAGTAACTGCTTTTGTCATATCTGTATCAATTTTTGTTAATGCAAAAGTTTTCATAACTTCCTCCGTTTTTTATTTATGTTAGAATTGTACATAAAGTTAGCTTAAAGTTAGCTTAACTTTTATAATATTTGAAATTAACTTCTCATTCTTCTTGAATATGAAGGAATATCTAAGTGGTCTGTAACATTTGCAGACATTACTTTTATATTATGAAGAAGAACATCTTCAGTTATTTTTTTTGTATTAGGATTTATGGCTTTTTCTTCTTCTTCTTCAAAAATACCTGTAGCAACTAATGTTATTTGAATTTCTTCTTCAGGTAGAGAATTGTCTGTTGTTGTTCCAAAAATAACTTCACAATCATCACTTAATTGTTCTTGAAACTCTTCCATTGCCATTCCTAATTGAAAAAATGGATAATTTTCATGTATATTAAAGTGTATTAGGACACCTTTTGATTTACTAAAGTTTAAATTATCTATTAAAGGTGACTCTAAAGCTTCTTTAATAGCTTGATTAGCATTTCCTTCTTCTGATTTACCTATACCCATTAAAGATCTACCTTTGTGGGACATAATTGTTTGTAAATCAGCAAAATCTAAATTTATATCATTTTCGCCTGAAGACAATATAACACCTGTTACTCCTTTTATTGCTTTACTTAAAATATCGTCTACTTTTCTAAAAGATTCTTTTAATCCTGATTTAGGTTCAATTATTTTCAATAGATTGTTATTATCTATCACTATAGTACTATTTGAATTTTCTTCAAGTTTTTCTAAACCTGCCATTGCAGATTTCTTTCTTTTCTTACCTTCAAATGAAAAAGGTGTTGTTATAACTGAAACAACTAAGGCTCCAGCTTTCCTTGCTATGTTAGCTACTATTGGTGCGGCACCTGTTCCTGTCCCTCCACCTAATCCAGCAGCAATAAAAACAAGATCACTTTTTTTTATTAAGTCATAAATTTCATCTTCTTTATTTTCTGCAGCTTTTTTTGCTACATCTGGATTAGCTCCTGCACCGAGACCATCTTTACCTATAGGAATTTTTATGTCTGCTAAACATACATCTAAAGCTTGTTGATCTGTATTTATTGCTATAGTTGAAACTTCTTTATTTAAATTATTATTTTTAAGATGAGATATCATATTCCCACCTCCACCACCTATACCTATAACTATTATCTTTGTTTGATCAAATAAAGATGGAAACATCTTGTGTCCTTTGTTTTGTAGAATACTATATTAATTGTTACATATCGTCAATTATAGCATTTTATTTAAGAAGGTGTTTTTTAATTTTGTTTTAAGTATTTTGAAGTTATAATTTAAATATTAAAAAACATAAAGGAGTTTACATGGGTAGCGAAGTATTGTCATCAGAAGCAGCAAAACAATTGGAGTTTACGCTTAAAAATTTAGAAAAATCATTTGGAAAAGGAACTATTAGTTTTTTAGGAGGAGATTTTGAGCCTATAGATAGTATAGGAACAGGTTCAATTGGTTTAAATGTTGCTTTAGGTATAGGTGGGGTTCCACAAGGGAGAATTATTGAGATTTATGGTCCAGAATCTTCTTCTAAGACAACAACTGCTTTACATATAGCAGCTGAAGCTCAAAAACAAAATAAAGGTATTGTTGCTTTTATTGATGCAGAACATGCTCTTGATCCAGTATATGCAAGAAATATAGGTGTTAATTTAGATAATTTATTACTTTCACAACCTGATTATGGAGAGCAAGCTTTAGAAATTGTTGAGCAATTAGTTCGAAGTAGTGCTGTTTCTTTAATTATTGTAGATTCTGTTGCCGCTTTAACTCCTAAGGTAGAACTTGAGGGCGAAATGACAGATCAACAAGTTGGTGTTCAAGCAAGACTTATGTCTAAAGCTTTAAGAAAACTTACAGGTATTGTTAGTAAAACAAATACAACAATTATTTTTATTAATCAAATTCGAATGAAAATAGGTATGATGGGCTATGGTTCTCCTGAAACAACAACAGGTGGAAATGCACTTAAATTTTATTCTTCTGTTAGAATTGATGTTCGTCGTATATCAACATTAAAAGTTGGTGAAAAACAAATTGGTATTAGAGTTAGAGCAAAAGTTATTAAAAATAAAGTAGCTCCTCCTTTTGCACAGGCAGAATATGATGTGATGTTTGGAGAAGGTATTTCTAAAATAGGTGAAATTATAGATTATGGTGTTAAGTTTGACATTATAGATAAGGCTGGTGCTTGGTTTGCTTATAATGACACTAAAATTGGTCAAGGTAGAGAAAAAGTTAAGGTATTCTTAAAAGAAAATCCTGAAATTGCTGCTGAAATTGAAGAAAAAATTAATGCTGAATTGTCTCCTAAGAAGATGATTGAACCTTTATTAGAAACAGAAGAACAGGATGATTAAAAAATATCCTATATAGGAATAAAGTAGGTTTTCCCTACTTTATTTTATATTGAGAATGTGCATCAGAGTACATTTCATCATCTTCTTCTTCAGATTCATCATAATGTAACTGATACCAATCATAATCTTTTAATAGAAAATGTAGATTTGGTATTGAAGCATAATTGTCTGATGTTTTATTAAACCCTAATGGATTTGAACCAACATTTACATGTTTAATACCTTTTTTTATTATTGATTCAGAAACTTTTTTATAGATAATTTTTAATGTATCTAAAGTGTCTTTATCATTACCTCTGTATTCAACACTATCAAAAACAACTGTATCTGAATCTGTCCAAACTAATGATTGAGCAAAAACTATATTGTCTTTTGTTATTATTAAAAAACTTGCATCTTTTGAATGAGCTCCATAATATACACAAGACATACCATTTGAATTTATGTGTTGACAACAATCAGTGTGATATCCGGCCAATATACCTTGTATATCATCCTTTTTAACTATTTCGTAACTAATACCATTGATAGAACCTTTTATGTCTCTAAGGTGCTTAGAAAGAGTTATATCTTTTGTTTTGTTAAATAACTTTATATTGAGCTTTAATTCTTCAATATCAGGAATTCTTCCTGTTTTAATTATTTTATAAGCAGATTTGAAATCTTTACTTTTTTTCAAAAAGGAAAAACTTTCATCATCAACTTTGTAATAGCTTAATTTTGTTAAAGCAGAAACATCACTTTTGTCAGGTTTAACTATATTCTCGAAAAAATCAGAAATAATTTCACTACTTTTAAGTACTTTTAGTACTTGAGATAATGACATTAAATCTATCTTTTCATTTTTGTAAATATTTACAAACTTTATGAAGCTGTTAACCATTAAGATAGGGTCTTTATATGTTTCATATGAAAACTTAACTTTTTGATCTATATTCTTTATATTTATAATAGGAACTAAATCTTCTGTATTGTTTCCGAAAGCAGCATATATATCAACAACTAAATTTGTTTCTGTCTCACTTATTTTTTTAAGATTTGAAACATTATATAGCTTCTTTAATAATCTCAAAAATTGTTTTGGGACAAAGAATTCTGGATCCAGTTTTAATAGATTTCTATTAATTGGAGAAAAACCTTTTTTATCCATCCAGAGCAGACTTCTTTCGTTAAAATAATTTTCTTCTGACAAATTCTTTTTCTCTATAAGTATTTGCTCGAATGTTTTTTTACCAAATTTAAAGGAATTCTCTTTTATAAGAACTATTAGTTCTGATTTTTTGAATGAAATAGAACTATTTGTATCTTTTGAGAGTAATGTAAAATTTGAATCATTAACTTCTAAATTAACGTTATCTCCGTTAATCTTAAAAGATCTTGTGTAACCAATTGTCTTCATTAGGAAGTCAATTGAATTAAAAGATTTCTTTTTAAGAGATTTTTTTCTTCCAAAAATATCTTTAAATAAACTTCCTGGTAAATAAAAACCCATCTCAACAAATTGTCTGTTGTGATATACACTTACTTTACTTAAAGTTTCTAAAAACATTTCTAATGAATCTAATTCAATGTACTTAAGAATCCATTTAATTTGATAAGGTTGTATACCTATTGAATCATCCCAAATATCTGTTTCTGGATAAGGAATATGGATTTTGTTATAGATAAAATCTTTATAATTTTTACTAAGAAATTCTTTTCTTAAATTAGCTAAATCTTTATCTGTTGCGTTTTCATTATTAATGTCAAATAAATGACTATTTATAAATGTACGTTTTTTAAATTCTAATTTATAGAACACGTTTTCAAAAGATGAAAATATTTTCTCAACTTCTTTCTTTGTAAACTGTTTAAACCAGGGTTTTGTTGGTTTAATATACCCTTTATATGTTTTAGACATATAATCTCCTTTATAAAAAATGTTTCAAAAGAAACTTCTATTGTAATAAGTTTCTTTATTAAATTAAATGAAGACTTTTAGTTTTTACTCCTATTTTTAGGTAAAATGTATTTATTCAAATAAATAGGAGTTATTTATGGAACATATAGGAATTTTCCCATTGTATGCAATTGGTGCTACTTTAGTTATGATAGCATTGACTTTTGCTATTAATTTTACAAGAGGTGTTGTTTTAGTTCTTCTTGGTTTATCTGTTGCTTATTATTATGGATTTGCATCTACTGATTCTAAGTCTAAAATGGATTTTTATGCTGAAAGATTATCAAAAAGTATAACAAACTCGAAGTTTCTTGAAACAGTTTCTTCTGATACTATCTCAAAAATCACTAAAACCAATACTGGTACTAGTAAGGCTTTGAGTGATTATGCTAATAATTTAAAAGGTTTTTAATAGTTAAACTAAATAGTTTAAGCTTAGATAGATTAACTATCTAAGGCTTTTTCAAATACTTTTGTAAGTATTTGTGTATCGTATAAAGCATTATGTAGCTTAGACGTATCTTGATCTATCCCAAAAAATTCAGCCGCTTCTTCAAGTTTAGGATCTTTTAATCTACCAAGAGTATTCTTAGCTTGTACTTTTTGTTTTAATCTTTTCATTGTATCAAGAAAAGGAGGGATTTCTATTTTTTCACCTAATCTTGCATATTCAAGATTTAAAACATTGATGTCATACATTGGATTATGAGCAACTATTAAATCAGCCCAATCAAAAGCATCTTTTATTTTTTTAGAAATAGAAGAAAAACTTTCTTTATTTGCAACATCTTGATCTGTAATACCATGTGCTTTTTCAGTAGTTTCTGGATCAATATTTACTCCAGGGTTTACCATTACATAAAATTCTTTTAAAATCTTACGTTTTGATAGACTATATAAAATACCAGCAAAAGAAACAATATATCCGTTTAGATGTGCTGTTTCAGTGTCAAATAACATTATATTTTCTATTCTATCTTCTTCAGGAAGCATATAAATATTTGAAACCCAGCTATCAAAAGAACCGTCTTTTTCAGAAAGTAAAATATCATCTTTTGATGCTTCTAATAAATGAATATCATATTCACTTAAATTAGATTCTTTAGCTTCAATTAAAGTATCTGTTCTGAAATTGAATTTTTTTTTGTATAAAGCTGGATTGTCAATTAACATTTGAAATCCTTTTGTTCAGATAATTTTTCTAAAACTAAATCTAAAACATCTTTAGAAGTTAAGTTTTCAGTATCGATCGTTAAATCAAAATAGATGTTTGCCATTCTTTCTTCAATATCATCTGTTTTTATTCTTTTAGTAATAGCTTCAATGTTATCACCTCTACCTTCAGACATTCTTTTTATACGAGTATCTTTAGAAGCTGTTAACCCAATAGCAAAAGTTTTACATTTTTTTGCTATTTGGGCTTGACCGGTAGGTTCGCAAACTAAAATAGATATTTTGTGGAAATCTTTTTTATGTGCACCATAATGGTTACCACTAAAAAGAACACTTTCAATTAAATCATTATTGTGCTCATATTCTTCAAAAACTTCTTTTGTGACATAATGATAATCAACACCATCTTCTTCACCTTCTCGTCGAGATCTTGTTGTTATTGAAACTACTTTTTTACCATAACCTTTTTCAACTAAACCTTCTTCAAGTTCAGTTTTACCAGCACCTGATGGACCAGTTATTGTTATTGCAATATTTTTAGACATAATGTCTCCTTTTAAGTTTTTAAAATTATACTATTAAATTTCTTAATAAGATATAATTTTTAAGTATTAGTTCTATCCCATAGAACACCTTGCGCAAAGTAACTCTTAAAATAAAAGAGATGTTTAGTTATATTATTAAGTTTTGAATTTATTTAAAGAAGGGTTTTCTATTGAGGAAAAGAGGAGTTACCCTCTTTTCTGTTGTTTTTCAGAATCTACATAAGTATAAGCACTTTCTATTATTGTTTTTGTACCTAAGTAAGAAAGACATAATTTAGATACATCTATGTTATTTATAGGAAATCCCCAACTTTTAGCTTCACCTAAAATATTTGGTGCTGAAAAAGCTATTGTTCCTAATATTTTATGATTAGTCTCACCTGAAGCAACACCTTTTATATTTGAATAAACAAAGCCTTCTACTCTTTTTTTAAGATCTGGATTTTCTTTACTAAAATTTAGGTTAGCTATAGCTTTTGGCATATTCTGTAGAGGACTAGAGCCTTTATCTGTAGCTATATTGTCTATTGCAGAATCAAGGTCTTTTGTTGTGTAAACTAAAGGTAGAGCCGCTCTAAATGATGCATAAATAGACTTTGTGTTCTTCATTATAATCTTTAGCTCTTCTAATTGACTTATATAATTGTCATATATAGATTTATCTAAAGGAGTTTCTGAATCTCTATTTTGTTTTTCTATAGCATTTAAGGATTTTACTATATGAAAATATTCAGGAGGAATGTTTTGTTGACCCTCTTGTCTAAGTAATTGTAATAGAAAAGGTTTATTGTTTTTTCCAACATATTCTTTAATTGTTCTTATAGAGTGATCTATTAGAAAATTAATTTGATTAGCATTGATTAATTTCCCCGTACTAATTCTAAAATATCCTGTAAATTCACCATCTCTTTTTCTTATTTGAGTAATCTCGATAGGAATGACATTACCTGTTTGGGCAAAGTAATACAATCCTCCATTACCAAAACCTTTCTCACCTTTATCATTTTTTGTTATTTGTATAGATCGAGATTTGAATATCTGTGGACCATCTGGATAAGGTGTACCAAAAGCAAGTCTAATTATAGATGCAGCAGCTATAGTTCTTTTTCTTGAAACTAAAAATTGAGCTATAGACTCTCCAGCAAGTTTTTTTACTTCTGCTGGATTTTTTGAAGGCTCACCTTCAGCTATTTTTAATTCTGCTTTTTCTATCATTTTTAAAATAGTTGGATTATCACTAAACATTATGTCATAAGCCGCTTGTTTTATTTCATTTTCTTTAGTAATACTTTTTGATTTAAAATTTATAAAATCATTTAAAGAATTACTAAATTCTGCATCATTAGAGGATATTTCTATGTTAATTATTTCTCCATTGTCTAACATAGCAGTGATAAAGTGAAAATCTTCTTGAGTACCTAGTGATTTATTACCTTTATTGTCATTAAAATTAATAATTTTTATTATACAAGCTGGTATTAACATTTTTTATCCTCCTCTATTTTTATAGCTTCCAATATAGCAGGAACTGTTTTGTGTTTATTTATTAATTTTAAAGCTTCTTCATTACCTACAACTACTATAGCTCTTTTACAAATAGCAAGAGGGATTTTAGTTTCTTTTGAATAAAGTTCCGCTTTTGATGTATCTTCTGGTGACATTTCTTCTAAAGTTGAGTTTTTTGAAACTTTAGACCCAAGAAATTCTTTAAAATCTTCATCTTTATCTAAAGTAATAGCAATCTTTTCTGTGAACCAAGTTTTATATTTATCTGGATTATCTAAAGTAATGGCTTCTTTAATTGCTTTTTCTTTTGAATCTAAAAGTATTTTAGATGTTGATTCTGCATATTTTAAAGTAATACTGTTTTCATTTGAAAAATTTACCATTTCATCTAATTCAACAAAGTCTTCCATAGATGGAGGGAGTAATCTTGCATATGTAACAGTATTTTTTTTCCCTAAGTTATAAAGTTTGTTATGAACTTCAAAAGTTGTTATAAAAGGAAAAGCTTCTGGATCTTTTACATTTGGACAAATATTAGAAATCATCTCTTTTGTTATTTGAACTGCATTTTCTAAATCCATAAAAGTAAAAGCTGATTCTGATTTAAAATGAAATACTCCAGAATTAGTTGGTTCTTTTAGTGTCATCATTGAAAATGGATTATATGAGGAGTATTTTGTTAAAATTCTCAATTGTACAAAAGCTCTCTTTTTTAATTCAAGAGAATCAAAATAGTTTTTTATAGGGCCAAGTTTTATGACAGGATAATCTATACCAGGGTTTTGGAAATTTGGTTGTAGAGGAAAGGCATATACAATACCATCGTCTTCTCTTGCTAAATATTTTATATTATTTATTTTTATAAAAGACATAAAAGAAATATCTATACTCTTAGTACCTAATGGTAATAAAACTCTAAAAGAATCTGATTCTTTGAATTCGGGGTGAGCAACAAAATTTTCATCATTTTTATAATTTAATGTTGGGTATAAGCTTGAATATTGAACAGGTAATCCTTTATCCGTAGCTCCTAATTTGAGGTTTCCTATTTTAGGTAATGTAAGCATTTTAAGCTCCTTCCAAGTTTTTTTTTACTAAATTAATATTTAATATCAATTATTAAATATATTATAGTAATAAAATTCTTAAAAAGAGATTAAGTTTTAATTAATTTTTGGGTTATTCCAGAAAGTTTCACCTTCTTTAAATGTTTTTGTTTGATTGTTTTCTTTTTCTGTTTGGTTAACATCATTGATAACTTCTTCTTTTTTTATAATAGGGACTATTTCTACTCCATCTCTATTTAAATTAATTACTTCTGTTGAGATTATCTCACCATCTTCTGTCTTTGCTGTTGTTACAATTTTCATTTCTTTTATTAAAATTCCATTTTCTCTATCTGTTTCAGAAAAAGTTTTTAACTTTAATGTAACTAAACCATTTTCTTTCAATAGTTCATCTTGTTTTTCTAATCCTTTTTTATAGAAAGAATTTACATCATTTATAGATTTTACGTCTGAAGAATCTAATTCAAAAGTTGTTTCTCCAGCTTCTTTATTTTTGTATGTTAATGTTAATTGAGATAATTTTAGATTACCTTTTATTCCTTCAGTAGGATCTTCAACAATATCATTTGTAACTTTTTTAAGAAAGATATTTTTTGTTTTATCTGAGGCATTATCTACTGTTATAATTACTTTGTCTTCAAGGATTGATTGATTTACTATTGTTTCTTTTGTAAAAACTTTAGTTATCGTATCTTCTACTTTTTTATTTACTTTTTCTTTATTTTGGTAAAAATCATCCCCAGCATCAGAAGTTTTATTAAGTAATTTAGTTTTACTTGAAACTTTTTGATTTATACTTTCTTGATGTAAAACTTCTGTGATCTCTATTGCCGATAAAGAAGATATAAAGCATATTGATATTAATGTTATTAATTTAGTTTTCATTGAAAATCTCCATTTTTATTTTATAAAATGAATTATATCATAAATTGATTATATAAAATAAAATAAAATAAAGTGAAGTAAGGAGGAGTTTTGTTAAGAAGCAGCACTAAAAGTGTTAAAGAAAAGCCAGAAGGCTTATCTCTAAAATGGAATTTCATCCTCATCAATGTCAATAGTTGGAGCATTGTTTTGTTGCTGTTGAGCAGGTTGTTGATAACTTTGCTGTTGCTGTTGCTGTTGAGGAGCATTGTTTTGTTGTTGCTGAGCAGGTTGTTGATAACTTTGCTGTTGAGGAGCATTGTTTTGTTGTTGCTGAGCAGGTTGTTGATAACTTTGCTGTTGAGCAGGAGCATTGTTTTGTTGCTGAGCAGGTTGTTCACCTTGAGCAGCTCCATCTTTAGTTCCTAACATTTGCATTGTTTCAACAATTATAGAGTGTTTTGATCTTTTTTGTCCATTTTGATCAACCCAGTTATCTAATTTAAGACGACCTTCAATAAGAATGTTTGAACCTTTACGTAAGTATTGATTTGCAATCTCTGCTTGACGTCCAAAGAACGTAATATCTACGAAACAAACTTCTTCGCGTTTTTCACCATTTGAAGTGAACTTACGATTCATAGCTAAACCTGTGTTTGCAATTGCTGTTCCACTTTGTGCATACTTTAATTCGATATCTTTTGTAAGGTTACCCTCACCAATAAATTTGTTGAATGACATAATGTCTCCTTCGTGTGTTTTAAAAATTAATAGAATAAAATCTATATGGTATGTTATAGTAAAGTAGCTTAAAAAAAAATAAAACGATAAAAGAAATTTCTAAAAGAAATAATCACACCAAAAAGATGTGATTTTATAACTAAACTTCAAGAATTCTAAACTCTTTTCTTAGTCTATTAAATACGCCAAGCTTTGGAGCCCAACCATAAGTTGTTGAAGTTATTTGTTCGTTATTTACAACAATTGATTCTGTCTTAATTGTAGCAACAATAGCTGACTTTAAATTGTGAGGTTCATCATTTATCATAGTTTCTATATTCATCTTACCAGCAGAGCCAGAAGCGAGCATTTGAGCTACGATTGCTGATTTAACTTTGGATACAGGAATTGTATCTTTCATTGAAATACTTCTTTTGAAAGATATAGGTTCGATTGTATCACTATTTAAAGGTTCAAAGCTTTGTACACTGTGTGTTAATTTGAATGTTAAATCCAAATCATTAGAATGTACATAAGTTTTTAACTTGTCTTTTACAACAGACCATTCTTTTTTATCTTCAGAATGATCAATAACTTCCATTATTGTTTCCAAGTCTTGAATATTTGTTGTTTGTTTTTTATATTGCTTTTTACATTCGAAAACTAAAAAACCAAATTTTTTGTTTAGATAAACAGGTCTACCTACTCTAAAGAAAACAGAAATGTCTGCTGATTGGTTTAAAACAAACCCAACTTTCATTTGCTCTCTTAAAGAACTACCAATTAATCTAAGTTGAGAATTTTTTGATGTAAGATTTTCAATTTCTGTAGAACATCTTTCAATTTCTACTTCATTCTTTTCTTTACGAAATTCTTTTCTTTCTTCTCTTAGATCTGAAAGTTTATCTTCGTTTTCTTTAATTTCATCTCTATTCGCAGAATAAATAGTTTTAATTTCTTTATATTTTTTTAGAGATTTAACTGAATTAGATAAAACTTCATTATCATCTTGAACAATAATATAAACTGTTTTGTCATCGTTAATAACAGTCCTAATTTCCTTTGGAATATAAAACTTTGGTGTTGTTATTATTGTTGCATGATCAGAACTAATCTTAACATTTTGAATAGATACAGCTGTATCTATTTTTTCATTATCTATACCTTTTTCAACTAAATATTGAATAGGGTTACCACTCATATACTCGTTTTCTAAGATAATAACATTTTTATCTTCACCTAATAAGCTTAAGCTTTTTTTAGTTAAACCAAAGTGTTTTATAAACACCTTATTTTTATAATTAGCCATTTTTCTGTCCTTTTAATTTAAAAGTTTTTAAACAAACTTGAGAACCAGCATCAGAATAACTTCCGCCTCTACCAAGATCTGTAATCGTACTCTTATTTTTTGGTGCAGGATATTTAGTTAACGCTTTTACATCGTTATAACCTAATCCAACACAAACTTGTTTTATACCAAAAAGTTCTGCTCTTGGAGCTAACTCTTCTTCTATAAATTGTAAGTAACAGTTTAAGATACTATCTCTAACTTCATTACCTAATACTTCAATATTATCAAAAACCCAATTGCCTTTGTTAATATCAAACCAGAACCAAGATTGAGCAATTGTATGCCCTTTCTTCATTACTCTAAAAATACCTGAAACATCTGGATTAGCTGCTGCGTATCTAACACAAGCACCACCAATAGAATGAAGATGTTGGCAACAGTTTGTCTCTAATCCAACAAACCAAGCATTAGCATCAGTTAAGTCAATACTTTCCCAAGAATAATCTTTGTTAAGTTCTCCTTTTACTGTTGGATAATGTTTAGCTGCTGTTGACATATTTTTTAGATTAGAAAGATATTCTCTTTGATAATCTTCAAACTGTGTAGCATTTAACCATAAAGAAGCTGCTTTTAAAGCAATACCTTCAGCATATGGTTTAATTTTATATGAGCCACCTTGAATTGCACCAATAAGAGCAATAGGATCTTCACAATTTTTAGATAAATCAAATTCTTCATTTTTTAATGAACCAAACAGTGCAGAATAGATAACAAGTTTAGACATATTAGAAGGAATTGATTTTGATAATGTTTTAATAGCTTTGATTAAATCAGCACTGCTTACAGTAAATTTACTCTTAACTTTATCTATAGCTAAGTTTTTAAGAGGTAGTGAGTGAAATTGTTTAAATCCATCAACTTCAGTGATGTATTTATAAAGTTCCATTGTACCTTGACCTATAATTTCATATAAATGAATTATAGCTTCTTGTTCAACTGCATTCATTTTCATAAAGTCTTCAGGTCCTCCAAAATATTTAATTAGTGGGCCCCAACTTTTCATATTGAATGCATCAATATCGATAATTTTCCATAAAGCTTCAATTTTAGGAGCTCTATTTAATTTTTCAATAAACTGCTGTTTACCAAATGCTTTTACAAGCATATTTTCAACAGAAGCTGGATCTACAAAAAACTTATAAGCTTTTTGATAAGGTGTATTACCTATCAGAAGTAATTCAGTTAAAGAAGTTTTTAACAGTTGAGAAATAAATTCTTTTTCCCAAGATTTTTCAAGAAAAATAGGATATTTTTGATCTATTAAATCAGAAATTTCCTCAATTAAAAATTCTCTTAAAGTTGATTCTTGTTCTTTTTCATCTTCGATATTAATCGTAAGTTCTCTTGGAACTAAAATTAAATTTGAAGAAGCAAAAACATCTGCATAACCAACAATAGACGCATCTACATTAGTTGATTGTTGTTTACTTACTTGTGTAAGTGTATTAAAACTTACTTTAGAAAGAACATCTTTTTGATAATGATACTCCAAAGTTTTTAACTTGGGTTGACCTTTACCAGAAAGAATAGTGTTAATCGCTTTTTTAGTCAAGTTATTATGAGCAACCCACATAATTAAAGCAGTACCTTCTTCTTTTTTATTTTTTCCAGAATCTTCTGAGTCATCTTCAGGCTTATCTGAATCATTAACTTTTTTAACATCAAATATTCCACCAATAAGTGGTATGTTAGATGAAACATCTTTTCCGTCTTTTACGTTTGTTGATATATATGGAATCATAATATATCTCCTTTTAAAATAGTTCTACAAAAGTAGATTACTATGTAATAAGTTAATATTTGATAAAAAAACAAATAATTTTTTTGTTTTTTTATCAGAAATTAAGCTAAAATTCATTATTATAAATAATAAAAATAGATTTAAGGCAATTTAAGATGCTTACAAGCGCAATAAGAAAACAATTATTAATCGGTTATAAAAAAATAACAAGAAAAGATATAGATTTAATGTCTTTAGAAGAGAATAATAAATCAAGTTTATTAAGATATACCTATAGATTAATGAAAGCTTTTTCTTCATCTCGATATTATCTAAAAGAAGATATTAATAATTTCTTCTTAAATGCAAATCTTTTGAAAAATTTTGGAAAAAGAGTTTCCTATAGTTTTAAATATAATGTCTCTAATTTAGAATTAACGACAGTTTATGAAGATTATAAAAATTATTTGGAGATTAAAACTTTTGAACCTAATTATATAAATATGCATTTTAAAAATATCGATTTTAAGTCTAATTTTTTGGAAAATATTGTTCTTGAAGATATTGTTGATAATAAAATAGAAGAATTGATTTCCAATAAAATATCTCAAAAAAACATGATATATAAAAGAGAATATATTTTTACTAATTTAATTAAAAATTTAAAAAGTTCAGTATCTTTTAGTATTTTAGTTAAAGATGATTTCTCAGGATTAACCTATCTTATTTCAACTTCAAATAAAGAAGGTTTGTTTTCAGATAAAGATCTTCGTTATCTTTATAATCATATGTTCCCTAAAATATCAAATATGAATAAATATAAAATACTTTATAGTAATACTAATGTTAATATATTGGAATTGTTTGATAAAGTTATGTTTAATTTAATTTCTAAAAATATTGACTAAAAGTTAAAATAACTAGAGTTAAACTCTAGTTATCTTGATAAAATCGCAATGACTTTACCTTCTTTATTTTTCACTATAATGTCAGCATTATCTTGAATTACAGCTTCCTGAGGATTAGTATCTGTCGAAACAGTTACATCAGCAGGTTTTTGGTCTTTTAAGAATGCTTTTAAGTCAATGCGTTCAAGTATACCTATATTAGAAAAGTTTCCTCTTCTATTTATAGTAAACTTAACTACATCTCCTTCATTAATAACATTTGATTTACCATTAAAATCAGAAGCTTCATAAGTATTACCTTCAATATCAACAAGATTTAAAACAAAATAAGGTTTACCCTTCTTTGTAATTTTCTCTATTTTATTTAAAAGAATACCAACTTGAGTCTCAAGTGAAACATTTCTAAGTAAAGCTAAATCTTCCTCTTTAAAAGGATTTGTAAGCATAACACCACAAAGATCTTGTTCTATAGCAATTATCTCAGAAGAAGTAAAATCTTCTCCATTTATGTCAATATCCATAGGACACTTACCTGATAATAACTTTGTTAAGTTTTCTACTAAAGATTTTCTTGATAAATTGAAATCATCAAAAGCACCAATAGAGGATAAATTAACAAAAGTGTCTTTTACAATTTTAGTATTAGAATCACCTTGATCTTGCAACATTATAGTAACTCTTTTTAATTCATCTTCATCTGAAGAAATATCTTCATTTAATACAGCTAAATTAGAATTTAATGTAGCTATTTCTATAACAAGATTATCTCGTCTTAAAAATTCTTTTTGAGTTAAAGGTTTCTTTTTAAGTTTATCAACTAATTTTTGTAAAGAAGTATTCTTAGTCTCAATTTTATTATTAAGAGAATTTATTTTTCTATTTGTTGCACCAAGTTTTTTATTTATTTGAGCTAACATTTCTCGTGGATTTATTTGTGTACTATTTAAGTAATTAATAAAGCCTTCCTTTGTTTTTTCGACATCTTTTATAGTTTCTAAAATATGTCTAGAACCACCACCAACTGATTTTATTGATTTTGTTCCAAATAAGATTTTATCTTTTAAAGGAACGAAATACTCAGATGATGTAAAAATATTCGGTTTAGAAATTTCTATTCCGAGTCTTTGTGCTTCTTTTATATAAGAACCCATTTTAGTTTGGTTTTCACCAATTTCTGCATTAATTATTGCTGCAAAAAATTCTTTTGGATAATATAGTTTTAACCAAGCTGTTTGAAATGTAATAAGTGCATAAGCTGCTGAGTGAGATTTATTAAAACCATATCCAGCAAACTTTTCAATCAATTGAAATAACTTAATCGAGTTATCTTTATTGAAATTGTTTTTAGCAGCACCATCAGCAAATTCAAGAGAAATACGTTCCATCTCTGAAACTTTCTTTTTACCCATAGCTCTACGAATAACATCTGCACCACCAAGAGAGAAACCGCCAATAGTTTGCACTATTTGCATTACTTGCTCTTGATATACAATCATTCCATAAGTAGGTTTTAAAATAGGGATAAGCTTTTCTTCCATTTCTTTAAAGAAATAGTCTACTTTTTCTTTACCATGTTTTCTATTTATGAAACTATCAAGCATTCCTGCTTGCATTGGACCTGGTCTGTAAAGAGCAAGCATAGCAATTAAATCCTCGAATTGACTTGGTTTTAAATTTCTACCTAATTCTTGCATACCTTTTGACTCAATTTGAAACAAGCCTAAAGTTTGACCTGTAGAAATAAAAGAATAAACTTCTTTAGTTTCTAAATCAATCTCATCGAAATTAACTGTAACATTATGATTCTTTTTAATGAATTTAATAGCATTATCTATAACAGTTAATGTTTTTAATCCAAGGAAATCATATTTAACAAGATCAACATCTTCTAAGTAAGTTCCATCAAATCCGATAGCATCAACATCACCGACTTTATAAATAGGTGCATTTTTGTATAAAGGATTATTTGAAATAACTAAAGCTGCTGCATGAATACCACGATTTTTAGTTAAACCTTCTATTGTCCTACTAAAACTCATAACTTGATTTGCATAAAAATCATTAGATAAGTATTCATCCCAAGATTCAGGATTCTCTTTATAAGCCAGAGCTAAAGTCATACCAGGTGTTTCAGGTATTTTTTTAGATAAACTATTTCCAAGTGCCAATGGTAAGTTCATTACTCTTGTTACATCTTTAACAGAACTTTTCGCTGCTAATTTACCAAAAGTAATTACTTGACCAACATTATCAGCACCATATTTATTGATAACATAATCAATAATTTCTTGTCTTCTTTCTTTACAAAAATCTTGATCAATATCTGGAAAACTAATTCTTTCAGGATTTAAAAATCTTTCAAAAAGTAGACCATATTTCATAGGATCAATATTTGTAATTCTTAGTGAATAAGCAACTAAAGCACCAGCTGCAGAACCACGTCCTGGACCTACTGGAATACCTCTTTTATGTGCTTCGTTAACAAAATCCCAAACGATTAAAAAATAACCGGGGAATTTCATTTTATTGATAATATCAATCTCGAAATTTAATCTGTCAACATATTCTTTTGGAATCTCTTGACCTTTAAATCGACTTTGAAGACCTTCAAAACATACTGTTTTAAAGAGTAATTCATCATCAGAATCTTCTAATCCATAATCTTTTCCTACTTCAGAAGAAAATTTGAATTTAGGAGGTGTTGGATCACCAAATTTATAGTCATCAATACACGTTGAAAGCATAGCATCTAATGTTTCATCTTTTTTGTAATTACAAGAAAGATTTATATTATTTAGAGCAATTTCCTCTTGCATTTTTGAATTTTTCTTTAAAGATTCCATTATAGATAAACCATAAAAATCTTTTTCTTCTCTTGAATTTAAAATAAATGTATCTATCACTTTTAGTGTAGATAAAATTTTATTTACTTCAATACTAATTTTAGAACTATCATCTCTAAGAATTGATAGTTTTGATCTAAGTGTATAATCTTTAGATACAATATCTATAGCTATAACAAATAAATTGTCAGAGTTAAAAATTTCTTCATTATAACCTTTTGTTTCAAAGAAAAGTAATTCTGAATAACCTTTTGATGATTTTGAAATAAATAAATATTCAACTCCATCTAAGATATGTCTAACTCCGAATATAGGTTTTATCCCAGCCTCTTTCGTTGCATAATAAAATGGCATAGAACCACTTAAATTGTCATCTGACAAAACCATATGGTCAACGTTGTTTTCTTTTCCAAAGTTTACAGCTTTTGTTACTGTTAATGTACTTTGAAATAAGCTCATGTCTGTTGTTACTAACATAAGGTCTCCTTATTAAAAATATGCATAAATAAATGCGTCTTTTGTTATAAGACTTAAATGCTTAAAGAAAGTATATCTTTATTTATATAAATTTAAAATTTATTTAGCTAAATATATGATAAAATTACAAAAAATAAAAGGAATTTATATTGTTTGATGCTATAAGTGACTTTTTTTATATAAATTGGATACATTCCGAACCTTTTGTTAAAATATTATTTAATTATATGTTTTCTCCTTGGATCTTATTGTTTTTTCTTGGTGTTTATTTCACTATTTTACATGTTAATGTTGCTGATACATCTATGACTATTGCTACTAAAATTGGTGCTAATAAAAATTATAAATCGAACATCCCTATTATTCTTGTCAAAATACTTGTTCAGGCTATTATCATATCTATTTTATTTTTGTTAGTATTTTTATTTATTATAGGATTTGAATCTATAGATAGAAAAGATTTACTTTTAGTTAAATATTATGTTAAAAATAATTACACAGAGAGAGTTTCTCAAGTTGATAATTATTTTAATGATTATGTTTTATATAATATAACTAATGATGATAATAAAAAAATTATGAATAAGAAAATGGTCCTTTATTTTAAATATGATAAAGAATATAATTATGCAGAAATAAAAGCTCTTGAGCTTTTAAGTTATAAATTATCAAAAACTAAAAAATAACTTCTTTTTGATAATTTTTCATATATTGTGTTGCAGTAATAATGTCTTCTATATCAAAGCAAGAAAAATTTATTTCTATAGGTGCAAACCCTGTATATACGTTCTTTACAACTAAATTTAATGATATGTCTTCATAGTTAGTATTTATGTATTTAGAAGCTTTTGTTTTACTTGTTTTTATTATCACTTTATTTTTTATATCTATGAATATATTCATTTAAATGCCTTTTTATTTTATTCTTTATCTTACTATATTGTTTCTTAAAAAAAAATAAATATGTACCAGAATTCCTTAACTTAAAAGAACTTTACAAAATATTTAGTTTAGTTTATTTATCTATATATAAGCTTTTTTTGATATCATTTAATATATAAAAAGATAGAACATAAGGAGGAAATTATGTTAAGTTTTAAATTAGAGGATAACACTAAATCTTTTTCATTACTTATTGTTTTTATTTTAGCTTTGAGTTTTTTTAATATTATATTGCCGGTTGTGATAGGTGAGTTAAGATTGGAATTATTAAGTTTTTCTTTTATTTTTGATAGTCCACTAGTAAAGCTTGGTTTAATTATAGTTGTTATTTTATTTTTTACAAATAGAATAAAACAAATAAATTTTAAAGTTTTATTAAGAAAATTTGTTTTATTTTTTACTATCAGTACTATAGCTTTAATTTCTGTTAGTATCTATACTAACTTAACTAAAGGAAATGTTGTTTCAGTTGTATATGAAGAGGCTTATACAGTTGAAATAAATAATACTTTTGAAAGGATAGAACCTAAATTTTATTTGGTTTATGAGGATAGACATATAGAATATATTACTTATAATGAATTTGGACGTTATTTAGGTAATAATAAAATAAAAGAAGTTGTTTTAAATAGAGAGAATATAACAGAAGCAAGTTATGTTTCTGGAGATGGTGATAAATGGATAGTTAAATTGTCTTAATAATTGGCAGATGCGATAGGTATCGAACCTACCTCAGTTTGATTTGGAGTCAAACTCGCCTTGCCTTGGAACATGCGCACCTTTATTTTTAGACTGGTACCAATAACAGGAATTGAACCTATGACACATCGGATATGAACCGATTGCTCTAACCATCTGAGCTATATTGGCGTGTATTCTGGATCTTAGATTAGTTTTGAGAAAAATGAATGGGGATTAAATAGTTGGAGGCCATTCAGAAAACATTGAGTTTTGCCAACTATTGTGCATTTTTGATAAAATCATTACGACCTCCTTTTTAATTATTACAAAAATTATAATCTAATAATTCTTAAACTAAGATTAAATTAATTAAAATGTAGGCATAATCCTGTACCTTTTATGTAAATAACTTTATATCTTTCAATCTTATTATTTGAATTGTCACTTGTTAATTGTTTTATTTCTATAAAATCACCATGATTTATCCTAAAAGTCTCTGTAGTTGATTTTATCCCTCCATATTGATTAATAGAAATTTTTTTTGGTTGATGTTGTTTGTTGTTTATAAGAATAGCTCTTTTTGTCACAGTAGATTTTCTAAATTTATGAGAAGGTCTTTCATCTGTTACAATTGTTAGATCTTGAGAAGTTAGTTTAAATTTTGATAAAAATAAAAACTTTGTATATTCAAGCCAAATATTAGGAAAGAAAGATTTTATATTTTCATCTATACCATTCTTCAGTATGGCGTCTATTGAAAAATCAATATCTACTTTAAACCCTTGAGATAAATAATTTTCAATTTCTATCTTATCTGAAGATTCTTTTTTTAGTCCGTCATTTAAATATATTTTTGAATTCAATTTTGTAAGCCTTAATTTTTAATTATTAAAATAATAATATATTTTATATAAAAATAAGCTTTAGTCTTAAAACATACTTCAATATTTTAATTAAGGGAGTTTTTATGAAAACTTTTAGTATAGACAAATTAGGCCCAGATGAAATACCTTTTATAAATGATAAGATTGGGTCCAGTGTGAAATTACAGGAACTTCATATGATTTATAAAATAGATAAAAGAGACAGTAATGTTTTAATTGTTTTTGACTATCATGAACCTATAGATAAAAACTATCGAAAGACTATAAATGTCTTCTTTAGAACTATATCTTCTAAATTAAACTTAACTTTAGTTAGTTAAATTTAAATTTTTACTTTTTAGTATATATTTTTATTTAAGTTTACAAAGGATATAATTATATTCTTATATTTAAGAACATTA
>Ga0256842_1001169_pt1 | contig 21665 bp, 24 predicted proteins | sample 4559240metaG_FD_185973 | JGI IMG/M metagenome (GOLD analysis project Ga0256842, IMG submission 185973) | Hydrothermal vent microbial communities from Guaymas Basin, Mexico - 4559-240 | ecosystem: Environmental > Aquatic > Marine > Hydrothermal vents | place: Mexico: Guaymas Basin | collected... | reverse complement strand
TTTATCTTTGTAGTTTAGCATGAAACATATAAATAATAAATCATCTCTTATTTATTTTCCATTGTACTTTTATTTATATAAAAACGGATTGTTTGAATTTATTTTTACTATTTCAGCTTTTAAATCCTTTATATCCCTGTAAAGAGCGTCTACAAAAAACTTCTCGCTCTCATAATGCCCTATATCCATAAGAGACACACCCCTGACTTTCGCGTCCATCGCCTCATGGTATTTTATATCTCCCGTTAAAAACAGATCCGCTTTCACATACGGCAAAAGCGACATTCCAGCACCCGTTGTCAATGCCGCCGTTTTAATAAAATCTTTGCATTTTACAACTTTTAGACATTTTATTTGGAATTTTTCTTTTACAAATGCTGCAAACTCGTCAAAAGGTTTATTAATCTCAGCCGTATATATAAAATCAAAACTCTCACCCTTAAGTTGCAAAATTTCTTCGGCAACGTATTTATTTAAATGAGTTTTGTCAAAATTAGTATGCATAGCTATAAAAGATATGTTTTTTCGAATTAATTTAATTAAAAGCTTAGTCGAAAAAGAAGTGGGGACAACATTCTTAAGAGGTTTAAAAATCAGAGGATGGTGCGCTATTATCAATGAATTTTCTTCCGCCTTTTCAATAACCTCATCATCCAAATCAAGCGTTAAATATATTTTTTTTACATCCTGCTCAAAACTTCCGACCAAAAGACCGCTGTTATCCCACTCTTCCTGGAATTCAAAAGGGCTTATTTCATTTAAAAAATCAAAAATTTTTTTCAGTTTCATAATTCTCAATTCTCCGTTCTCAATTTTCAATTCCTACATATGTTTCGGCGACACCTTTTGCGAGTTCTCTGATTTTTAAAATATAATTTTGCCTTTCGGTCTGAGATATTGCTTTTCTTGCGTCAAGTACGTTGAATATATGAGAAGCCAAAATCGTATAATCATACGCGGGAAGCGGAAGTTTTGCTTCAAGACATCTTTTAGCTTCCTTCCTTGCATCCTCAAACCATCTGAATAACATCTCCACATTCGCCACTTCAAAATTGTATTTGGAAAATTCAAATTCGCTTCTTTTATGCATATCGCCGTATGTTGTGTTTTCGTTCCATTTAATATCGTATACGTTGTCAACACCTTGAAGATACATTGCAAGTCTTTCGGTACCGTATGTTATTTCTACCGGTACCGGAAATGTTTTAAGCCCTCCAACCTGCTGAAAATAAGTAAACTGAGTAACTTCCATTCCGTCAAGCCAGACTTCCCATCCAAGTCCCCATGCTCCGAGAGTCGGACTTTCCCAGTTGTCTTCTACAAATCTCACGTCGTGTTCTTTAAGATTAAGCCCGAGATACTCAAGGCTCTCAAGATACATCTCCTGTATGTTGTCGGGACTCGGCTTCATAATAACCTGAAACTGATAATAACTTCCGAGACGGTTTGGATTCTCCCCGTATCTCCCGTCTGTAGGACGTCTGCTTGGAGCCACGTACGCCACATTCCAATGCCCCTTGTCAAGACTTCTTAAAAGCGTTGCCGGATGAAACGTCCCCGCCCCGCTTGGAAAATCATAAGGCATTACGATATTGCAACCCTTGTTTTTCCAAAATTCCTGAAGTTTTAATAATAAATCGCTAAAATACATACCAATCCTTTATTTATCGTTTTTTAAGAATACATAATCACCAACATCAGCCCCGCACGCCCTGGCGACCACTTCACATTTAACCTTAAAAAGATAAAACATTTCTCTTTCACATTCTCCGAAAAGGCATTCGAAATTCCCCATCCCTTTGCTTATAACCAGATCCGCTTCAAAAAAAAGCTCTTTAGCTTTTTTATCCGCCCTGTTCAAATGAAATCCGGGTGTATCCACCCCGCTGTTTATAACTTCCGCTAAATTGTTAATCTCAAGCCCTTTTAAATCTTTAACGGTTATATCGTTTATAACCGGCTTTCCCCTTGTAAAATAGTATATGTCGGATACATAATTTTTCAGCTCTTTTATTAAAATTTCATCAAACACGTTTTCCCCGGCATTATCACCCAAATACACTATATTTTTAGCTTTTTTTAACTGTTCAATAAAAACGTCATAATCGTTATGTTTAAAATTTATATTAAAAATATTTCTAAGTTCCTCCTGCAGATCATATTCCTGATGTACACCCAAATCGATAACATTACCCGCCACTGCTATTTTACATGCGTCGTAGAGTCTGTCTTTTGATTCTTCAAGTCTTTTTTTAAGAATATCTTTAAATTTCAGAGCCTCTTTTATAGCCGCTTCTTTTTCTTTTGAAAAAGGATCTTCAATTCCTGTGGCTTTTGATATAAACTCATACACCTCAGCCGCTATTTCGGGAGGGGTTACGTTTAAGCCGTACTTGCTTAAAATCCCCCCGACACCTCTTAAAATTTCACTGGCTTTATTTTCATCCAGCCCAAGACGTTTCGTAAGGTTTAGCGTCTGTTTATATATACAAAGATAACACTCCCTGCTGATATTCATTTAATTCCAAGCTCCTTTTTTATAACAGGCTCGTTAAATCCGCAGATCCATCTGCTGCCGATCAATATCACAGGCACACCCCTGCAACCGTGCCTTTCACAGTCTTTTGCCGCTTTTCTGTCTTTTGAAATATCTATTTTTCTGTATTTTACTTTGTTTTTTCTGAAAAACTGCTCTGCTTTAGTGCACCACACACATCCAGGAGCCGTAAAAAGCACTACCCTTTTACTCATTCACCCTCCTTATTTTTCTTCGTTTTCTTTTTTCAGCACTTTTCCCCACATCAGCTTATATTTTTTCCTGCAAAATTCAAGTTCGCTTTGACAAATTTCAAGCTGTTTTTGCAGCCTTTTAATTGTTTCCTGGGAATCTTCATACACTTCCTGAATCGAATAAATTGAATTTTTTAAAAAATCGTTTTCTTCTTTAAGAGCTTCAATCGTTTCGTCTTTACTCATTAATACTTTTTCATGAAGGGTCAAAAGCATGCCGATTGTTCTTTCGGCAATATCATTGTTTTTTTCAATTACTTCAAGTTCTTCAACCGGTACGACTGCATTTGCCAAAGATTCTATTTCAATATAAACAACCCCGTCATTTTTTTTACATTTTAATTCTTTTTCTTTACACGCCTTGATAATGTCGGCTTTACTTTTACCGCTTAAACGGCAGAATTCTTCCAATGTAAGCCAGGTTTGCATCAGTCTATTCTTACTTCCACTTCTTTTGAATCCATCTCGACTTTTTTAGCTCCGGCCACCCTGTCTTCTTCAAGCTTTGCCTTTAGTTCGTCATCGCTGTTTGCCAGTATCTGAAGAGCCAGATACGCGGCGTTTTTTGCACCCGCTTTTCCTACCGCTAACGTTGCAACCGGCATGCCTCCGGGCATCTGAACGGTTGAAAGAAGTGCGTCAAGCCCGTCCATCATGCCTGTGGGCATAGGCACTCCTATTACCGGTCTTGTAGTAAGTGAAGCGACCACACCCGCAAGATGAGCGGCCATTCCGGCTCCACATATAAACACTTTACAGCCTCTCTCTTCGGCTTCTTTTACATAACTGTGAGTCCTGTCAGGCGTCCTGTGTGCCGATGTAATTATAAGTTCATAAGGAATCTGAAATTTTTCCAACACCTTTACGGCCTCCCTCATAATTTCATAATCACTTTTACTTCCCATAAGTATCGATATAAATCTCATAATTTCTCCTTATACTCCGTTGGGGCTGAATTCCACTTTTTTTCTTAAAAACGTAAGATACGGCAATTTGCACGGTAATTTTATGGGATTTAAATTTCCGCTGTGAACAGATTCCAGAACTTTACCGTTTTTTGTTTCTATTTTATTAAATTTTAAAAGCCACTTTCCGTTTTCCTGCCAAACTTCACCTATCTCATTTTTAACAGCTGAAATTTTAGCATTTTTTGGTGCGAGTATTTCAACAACGTCGCCCGGAAACGTTTTATATTTGCACATAAACGTCTCACCGTCTTCGTTTACTATACCGCTAACCTGCCATTCACCGTGGGTAAGAGACGTTTCAAGATTTTGGGTATCGTGCCTTTCATAAGGTCTTTTTACAAGATAAGCGTCTGTGAGCCCTCTGTTTTTGGTTGTTAGAATCTCATTCATAAAATATTCCCTGTCAAACTCCCTTCCCTCATAAAACGCGTCAATGGCTTCCCTGTATGCCTTCGTTACCACTCCCACATAATAAGGGGCTTTGGTTCTTCCTTCGATTTTAACGGAATCTATTACACCGCTTTTTAATATTTCAGGGATATGTTCTATAAGACAAAGATCTTTTGCATTCATAATATACGTACCGTCTTCAGGGTATTCTTCAAGCTTAAACATCATTCCCGTTTCAGGGTTTTGGGCATAAAGCACATACGGATACCTGCAATCATTTGCGCAGCTTCCCTTATTCGGGTTTCTTCCGAACTGCACCGCACTTAAAAGACACCTTCCGCTGTACGCAAAACACATCGCCCCGTGCACAAACGTTTCAATCTCTACATCAGGAACTTTTTCTTTTATTTTCATTAAATCTTTAAGTGTGGATTCCCTTGCCGCGATTATTCTCTTGACACCCAAATCCCTGTATGCTTTATAGTCCCATGAATTAAGTGCGTTCGCCTGTGTTGAAAGATGTATTTCAATTTCAGGCGCTAATTCTTTCGCTTTCATCAATACGCCCAGAGAAGATATAATCATTGCGTCAACACCGATATCTTTAAGTTTTAAAATATGCTCCTCAACCAAAGGAAGCTGATTTTCAAACGGAAAAGAATTAACGGTGGCATATACCTTTACTCCCCTATTATGGGCATATTCTACGGCTTCGGCAAAGTTTTCGTAATTAAACTCCTTGCCGCTGTGGCATCTCAGGGAAAAATGGCTCACCCCGGCATATACCGCATCAGCACCGTAAGCGATTGCTATTTTTAATTTTTCAAAATCACCGGCAGGTGATAATAATTCAACTTTTTTCATCTATTTTGCTCCGAACTGCGCTATTAACGCTTCTATATCGTCTTCATCCACAAGCTCTTCGCTTTCGTCACCTTCAATATGTTTAGCGCTTTTAACCCTCTCGCTGTCGTCTATTTTTCCTTCAAAAAGTCTGTTCATATACTTAATTAATGCTCTCATAATATTTATAACTCTTTCTATTTTTTGCCTGTGAATATCCTGATACTGCATAATGTCCATTGCCATCATAATCTCATCCTGGGTCGATTCTCCGTGTTCAATGGCTTTTTGAACTTTTTCAATCATTTCATTGACTCTGTCAAGTTCTTCTTTAAATGTTTTAATATGAGGAAAAGCATTTGAAAGTTTAGTAAACAGCTCTTTTTCATGTTCTAAAAACTTCATCACCTCACTTAATTCTTCAACGGTATCAGCCATTGAAGCTGAAATATTATCCATAATATCCAAAATCTGGGTTGCTTTTTCCTCACTCTCTTTTGTAACCTCATCAAGCTGAGCTACAACTTTATGCTTTTCATCCGCAGGCGGAGGCATAACTTCCTCTTTTTCGTCATTTGCCGTATTATCCTGCAAATCGCTATTTTCAGGTGTTTCTTCAGATACCCTCTCTTCGGTTTTTAAATCGGATTCGTCTAAATCGTCTAATCCACCCGCCATTAAAGCATCTAATTCTTCTTGCGTCATGGCTCACCTCTTTTTTTGATTAATTATATATAATTTCATTTAAAAAGGCAAAAAATGCTAATAGATTTACACAATCACACGCCTTTATGTAAACATGCAACGGGCGCGCCTGAAGAATATATTGAAAAAGCCGTTGAAAAAGGCATAGATATATACGGTTTTGCGGATCATGCCCCTATGAATTTCGATCCCAAATACAGAATGGCATTTGAAGAAATGGAAAAGTATGAACAAACTGTTTCCGATTTATCTAAAAAATACGAGAATATAAAAATATTATTGGGTTATGAAGTCGATTTTACGCCTACAGTTGATGAAAGAGTGTTAAAAAGGGATGTTGATTACCTCATCGGAAGCGTTCATTTTCTGAATAACTGGGGATTTGACAACCCCGAATTTATAAAAGAATGGAAAAACAGGGACGTTGATGACATTTATAAAGAATATTTTCATTTAATAGAAAAAATGGCCGAATCCAAAATGTTTAACATTGTCGGACACCTTGATTTAATTAAAGTTTTTGGATATAAACCCAAAACACCAGTTAAAGATATAGCAAAAAATGCAATAAAAGCCATTAAAAAAGCGGATATGGCGGTGGAACTTAATACGGCGGGGTTAAGAAAACCCGTAAAAGAGCTTTATCCCGGTGACGAAATTCTTGAAATGATTTTAGAAGAAGGAATCGACATTACTTTTTCAAGTGACGCACATGCACCAAATCAGGTCGGATACATGCTTAAACAAACCGTTCAAAAAGCTAAAAACATGGGATTTAGCGAAGCGGTGTATTTTGAAAAAAAACAGAAAATTAAAGTCAAAATTTAAAGGAGTGTTATGATTTATCTCAGTTTGCTGATGGCAATAAGGTTTTTCGGTTTATTTATTGTAATGCCTTTACTTGCCCTTTATGCCATGAAACTTGATAATGCAAACGCATTTAATGTTGGTATCGCTCTTGGCGCATACGCATTATCACAGGTTTTTTTACAAATCCCTTTCGGAAAAGCCGCAGATAAATATGATAAGAAAAAAATACTGATTTTAGGTCTGTCATTACTTGCACTGGGGAGTTTGGTTTGTGCATTTTCTTCGAATATCTATACGTTGATTTTCGGACGTTTACTGCAGGGTGCAGGCGCAATAGGCGGTGTAATTTTGGCTTACATCGCTGATCTTACGGATGAAAACACAAGAGCCAAAGCATTTGCAAGGATGGGTCAGTTTATCGCGTTAAGCTTTGCGCTTTCAATGATTTTAGGACCTACAATAGGCGCGAACTGGGGAGTTGACAAACTATTTATCCTAACGGCGCTCCTGGCTTTGTTTTCAATCTGGCTGGTAATCGCCAAAATTCCTAACCCTCCGAAAATTGTACACCATCAGCCCCACTCTTCTCTAAAAGAAATATTAACCCATAAAGAACTGCTTAAACTTTTTTTAAGCGGTTTTTTACAAAAAGGTTTAATGACCGTGTTTTTTATGCTGACACCCATTATTTTTACAACCAGACTAAGCTGGGATAAAACGGAGCTTTGGAAAGTGTATATCCCCGCACTCGTACTCGGTATTTTCGCTCTGCCCCTCGGAGCTATTTTAGCCGAAAAAAAACAAAAGGCAAAAGCCGTATTTATAATGAGTGCAACGGCAATCACACTTTCTTTAATTCTATTTTTAATAGGTAACAGATATACGTATTTCACGGCTGTAATCGTATTTTTCTTCGGTTTTAACTTATTAGAACCCGTACTCCAAAGTTTTGTAAGCAAAGTGGCAAGGGCGCATGAAAAAGCCACGGCGTTATCCACTTCCAACACTATTCAATACTTGGGTATATTTTTAGGAGGTGCCGGTGCGGGATATTTTGTGCATCACAATATGTTGAACCTGTTTTTAGGCATTTCAATTTTTATAGGACTAATCTGGACTTATCTGTTGATTAAAATGAAACCTGTGGGTAAATTTAAAATAGTAGAATATGAAAAATTCGACAAAGATTTTATTGAAGAGCTTAAAACCGAAAAAAACGTATATGATTTTTATGAAAAAGGCGGCGTTTTAATTGTCAGATATATTGGGGGAAGTTAGTTAAGTTAGTTGAGGTTAGTTAGTTATTATAGTGGGTATTAGTAATTAGTATAGTATATTGGTTAAAATGGCTTCATTTTACATTTTTCACTTTTCACATTCTTTCACCATCTTTTTTCCCAATCGTTATTTTCGGAACGCCTTTTGCTTCCTTTTGTAAAATTCAAAAGGATTTGAATGTCTTTTATCATTGACAGATATGAAAAATTATTAGGTTTTATGTTTTTAATAGTGTTTTATATGTTTATAACAACAAACCTTTTTGCAGCTAAAATCAAAGACGTCTCAAACATTGTAGGCGTAAGGGATAACCAGCTTATAGGTTACGGCCTCGTAGTGGGACTTAACGGAAGCGGGGATTCGTCTTCTAATTCAAAATTTACAAACCAGACACTTTCAAACCTGCTTAAAAACGTAAACGTAAAACTCAACCCCAAAGACATAAAGTCCAAAAACGTTGCAGCCGTAATGGTAACGGCTACACTCCCTCCGTTTGCAAGGGAAGGTGACAAACTCGATATAACCGTTTCATCAATCGGTGATGCTAAATCACTTCAGGGAGGTGTTTTGTTAATAACGCCGCTAAAAGGTGTAAACGGTAAAATTTATGCTTTGGCACAAGGTCCTATAAGTATGGGAGGATTTAACCTAAAAGGCGGGAAAAAACAAAAACATTTCACCACAACCGTAAAAGTCATAAAAGGTGCAACTGTCGAAAGAGCGGTTGCTTGGGATTTGTATCACCAGCAATATGCTACTTTATCACTTAAAAGAAGCGATTTTGATTTGGCGGTAAATATTCAAAACCGAATAAACAACTATTTCAAAACAAAAGCCGCGGTGGCTATAGACCCTAGAACAATTAAACTTAAAAAACCGGCAAATATAAGTATGCCCGAATTTCTCGCAAAAGTGGAAAACTTAAACGTAAAAACGCAAATGCCGGACGTAATCGTAATAGACGAAAGGACCGGGACAATCGTTGCCGGAAGCGACATAATGGTTCAGCCGACAGTTATTACATACGGAAATTTTGTAATAAAAATCAAAAAAGAAACATCTATACTTGATTTAACCCAGATGTTTCAAAAATTTAAAGCCTCGCCTCAGGACATGATAGCGATTCTTGAAAATTTAAAAGCCAGCAATGCGATAAACGCCAAATTAATAGTAAATTAAGGAGATAAAATGAGCAGTTATGAAATCAATGTAGCAATGCATCATAAAATAGATATTTCAAAAACCCAAAATTTAAAAAAGCTTAAACAGGCCTGCAATGATTTTGAAAGTGAAATATTGAATTTTTATTTGAAAAACGCACTTAATTCAAAAAACGAACTTTTTCCGGAAAGTCCGGGTGAAAAAATATACAAATCAATGTATCAAGAGGAACTTTCAAAAAATTTAAGCGGAAATTTCGGATATAGCAAACTGCTTTTCGATTATTTGAAAAAAAAGGTTTAAAAAATTTTTTATTTGCCGATATAGTTGGGTAGAATAACAATAAAAAAAGGCAGATAAATGATTAACAGAGTGGGAGTAAATACTCAAATGATCTCTACCCAACAGCAAAAACGAACCCAAAACGTTGAAAAACAGGAAAAAATAGGAAGGGTAGAAGAGATAAAAGAGCAAATTAAAAACGGTACTTATAAAATCGATATCGATAAAACCGCTGAAGCTTTGGCTAAATCTCTTCTTTAATCTCTCACCCTTCCTGAAATATAATTTATAAAAGGAAGGGCTATGCTTATTAACACACTGAATAAAACCGTTCAAACTCTTGATAATTTAATCTTTTTAACAAAAGAAGACATAGATAATATTAAAAAGGCAAATCATGAAAAAGTGTTTGCCAATACTGAAAAAAAAGAAAAACTCGCATATGAATTCTCTTCATTAAAAAATGAAATAGACAAAATATTGGTTTCCAGAAACAAACCGTTAGAAGAAATTTTTTCACCCGAAGAAGAAAGATTGTTTAATGAATTCAGGGAAAAACTGTTTGAATTCAATAATCTTCACAAAAGATTTTCAAAACTGGCTTTAAGTGTCGCAAATTTTTACAATACTCTTGTAAATCAGATACATAATGACGAACCTGTAAACTACAACAACGAATCGTTTAAAAACTCAAATTTACATTTAAAGGCTTAAAATGGCTATTTCAACTTCTTTTTCAACCGCCCTTACCGGACTTAAATCGCATCAGACGGCCTTAGATGTCACATCCAACAATATATCCAACGCTTCAAATCCCGATTATGTAAGGGAAAGAGCGGTTTTTTCATCTTTAAACCCTATTAATTCAATTCCGGGTGACATAGGCACGGGAGTTCAAATCAGCTCTATTTACAGAATTACCGACACATTTTTATTTAACAGATTCATTTCCACATCCGCCGCTTTTTCGAATCTGGATACACAAGAACAGTATTTAAAAGAAATATCCACTTATTTTCCGGATGTCACGGATAACGGATTATATAAAGACATTGAAGAATTTTTTAATGCATGGCAGACATTTGCAAGTAATCCCAACGACGGTGCGGTAAAAGTTGACCTTGCCGCAAAGACCCAGGCTCTGAGCGACAATATTAAAACGTTAAAAGGAAAACTTGAAGATATTCAAAAAAGCATCAACGACTCGTTAAATTCAAAACTTACGGAAGCGAATAACATCATAAAACAGATAGCCGAATTAAATAAAGAAATCACTTCTCATGAAGCAAACAACAAATCAAACGCAAACGAATTAAGGGATAAAAGAGACGCTCTTGAAAAAAGGCTTAAAGAACTTTTGGATATAAAAATATATAAAACCGGTGTTTCATCCAAAGATGCGCAGGGTGCCGTCACAACAGATTATGAAGAGGATTATCAAATAGCCCTGGGCGGATACCCTTTGGTTGATAATTCCACTTATCACGAACTTACCATTGATTCTTTAGCCGGTAACCCTATGATTGGAATTGAAAAACAGGATTATTCCGTCGCAGACATTACAAAAGCCGTTAAAGGCGGTGAAATAGGTGCATTATTAAACATCAGAGGTTATGAGTTTGATATAAGCGGCAACCCGACAAACGGAGTTCTCGGAAAACTGATGACGTCTTTGGATTCACTCGCAAACGGACTGATAAGAAGCGTAAATTCCATCTACTCATATTCCGCACAGGAATCTGTAGAAACGGATGTAATCAAATCCCCTAATACGATTTCACCTGATTTAACAGATGTTTCATTAAGTTCCCTGTACAATAACTATAAAGTACTTAAATCACCGGTAAGAGAAGGTAATTTAACGTTAGATATTTACGATGACAAAGGGTTGTTAAGCAGTGAAATAAAAGTTTCAATCACACCGGAAGATTCAATAAACGATGTTATCCAAAATATTAATAATGAATTGACAAACAACGGAATTACCGACGTTGAAGCAAAACTTGTAAACGGTCAGCTTAAATTCGTAAATTCATCCGATTTAAGTGAAACTTCAAAAATTTTAGTTAAAGACGACGGCGCACAATTATTTACCGCTTTAAATCAAATTGAATATATGCCTTTAAACCAAATTAACGACACCCTGTTGCCTTTACCGTTAAAAAACGGAAAATTCGATATTGTCGTTTATAATAATGACGGTGAAGCAATCGCCGGCAGAACCATAACGGTTGACATAGATTCAAACGATCCGAAATATTCGACAATAGAAGGAATTCTCGCTCAAATCAACACTCCTGCAATAGATGACAATAACGACAATAATTTAAATAACGATGTAGACGATTATTATCAGGCCAGTTTTATTAACGGTAAACTTTTATTATCGAAAAAAAGCGATGAAAACACATATATAGGTCTCGATAAAGACGGTGCTGATTTTGGAGGCGCTTTTGGTATAAACAAATTTTTTGACGGGACTGACGCTTCAACCATTGAATTAAGAAGAGAATTTCAAGAAGACCCTAGTTTAATTAGGGCAAGTAAAACACCGAATTCGGGAGATAATACAATTGCTAACACAATATTACAGTTACAATATGAAAATATTAATTTTTATGTAAACAAAAAAGTTCAAAGCAACACAGTTTTCGGCTTTTATAGAGGATTGACCGCCGATTTGGCTAACCGGACACAAACAGTTTCAAGCAAAAAAGAAAGCACCCAGACACTGCTTACGAGTATTTCTAACGAATATTATTCTTTAAGCGGTGTAAATATTGATGAAGAACTTATAAACCTGGAAAAGTTTCAAAGAGGCTATCAGGCAAATGCCAAAGTAATCACTACCATAAATCAAATGCTTGATGCACTTTTTAATATAAAACAATAATTTTTATTCAATGTTTTAACGCTGTACTAAAAAAAGGGAAATGTTGAATATAAAAAATAAATTAGACGAATTGATAAAAAACAATATTTATGAAATCAACGAGCAAAAATTGGACCCCGTTTTGATTGCTCATAAATATAAAGACGAATATTCCGCATTAATAGCGGCTCTTTTTGCATACGGAAACGTAAAAGCAATACTTAAATTTTTAAATAAAATAGATTATGATTTAAACAATGTGATTTTTAATGACAAACTTTACTACAGATTTCAAACTTCAAAAGACGTTTATTATTTTTTAAAAACTTTATCCGTTATGAAAAAAAAACATTCTTTAAACGAACTTTTTTTAAAAGGATATAAAAAAGAAAGCAATCCCATCGACGGCATAAGAGAAATTATCAAAAAGATATACGAACTCTCAGATTACCGTTCAAAAGGATACGAGTTTTTAATAGGTAAAATCCCTCCTCAAAAAACCAAAGGTGTAAGTCCGTATAAAAGATGGAATATGTTTATAAGATGGATGGTTAGGGATGAATATCCTGATCTAGGGCTGTGGAAAGGTATTGATAAAAAAAATCTGATAATCCCGCTTGATACGCATACTCATAAAGTTTCGTTAAAACTTGGGATTTTAAAGAGAAAAACCTACGATTTAGAGGCTGCATTGGAACTGACGCAAAAACTAAAAGAATTTGATTCAAACGATCCTTTAAAATACGACTTTGCACTTTACAGAATCGGACAGTTTAATATCAAACTGTAAAAATTATAAAATTATATGTTTCAACAATTTTATAATTGTGTTTCATTTTTTTATTTTTTCATTTTTTCACCCTCTTTTACTATTAATTAATAATTAATTTTGATACAATTACAACAAAAAAGGAATTTTATGGAAGGTAGAATTTGGTTATTCTTCGGATTTTTAGGTCATGATCCGATGGTTCAGCTAGTTGTACATACAATTATAGCTGCTATAATGGCACTTGCCGTTGCAAAACTTGCCACAAAAAATCTTCAAATCGTTCCAAACGGGTGTCAAAACGTTATGGAAGCAACAGTTGCAGGTATTTTATACATCGGAAAAGATGTTGCAGATGAAAAAGTGGCTAGAAAATATTTAACACTCGCGGGAAGTCTTGCAATTTTCATTTTCATGGGTAACTTAATCGGTATCATTCCTGGATTTGAATCACCTACGGGGAACGTTAATTTAACTCTTTCGTTAGCTTTAATGGTATTTTTATACTATCATTATGAAGGAATTAAAGCACAGGGGTTGGCACATTACATAGCGCATTTTGCAGGACCGGTTAAATGGCTTGCGCCTTTAATGTTCCCTGTTGAAATCCTTTCACACCTTTCTAGAATCATTTCACTCGCTTTCAGGTTAATGGGTAACATTAAAGGGGACGATTTATTCTTACTCGTATTATTAATGCTTGCACCTTATGTATTCCCGTTAGCAGGTTTTGCTTTACTTACTTTCTCTGCATTTTTACAGGCATTCGTTTTCATGGTTCTTACATACGTATACATATACGGTGCGGTAACAGGTCAGGAAGAAGCTCTTTAATTTAGGAATATAATTTGCTTAGGCTCCTAAAAAGGAGTCTAATGCAAATACATTCTTTAAACTCAAATCACAACATCAATTCGAATATCTTCAATTTAGCTAATATTAACCAAAATCTTCAACAAAATGAAAAACAGATTTTAAGAAAAGCACTAATGCAGATTCCGTCAAAAGAGCTGCCAAAAATACTTCAAAAAATAAAACAAATTCCTGTTGATGAACATTACTTAAAAAACATAATCAACATGATAGAACAAGAAAAAAGATTTCACAAAGAAGGTTTTGAAATATATGCGTAAATTAATCAAATATATGATTACCGATCCGAAGTATACTTTAGAAGAAATCAAAAACGCCGTTTTAAAACATAAACCCGATTTTGTCTGTTACAGAAACAAAAAATATTTTAACAGACAGGAGATTACCGACTTTGCGGATTTTGCAAAAAAACATTCAAAAATTTTCATCAATTACGATTCATTAAATAATGATTTTACGTTATTATCCATTTTTGACGGCATTCATTTACCCTCTTCACAAATATCAAAAATCAATATATTTAAAAATAAAACAATCATCGTTTCCACACACAACGAAAAAGAAGTGTTACAAGCGGCAAATGCCGATTTTATAACTTTTTCCCCGGTATTTAATTCAAAAGGAAGAAAAGGCTTAGGCATTGAAAAATTAAATAAAATCTGCGAACTGCACAGTAATGTCTTTGCACTTGGAGGAATTGTAAGCGAAAAAGAAGTGGAAGAAATAAAAAAATCCGAAGCCGTAGGGTTTGCAAGTATAAGATATTTTTTTACATAATTTTATGAAGTTCGTTTCCGGTTTCCATCCACTTTTTCAGCTTATCCCACTCCTCTTTTTCAATCATTTCCTTTGCTTTTTTAAGTTCGCTTTTAAAAGCTTCAACCGAATCTAAAAGATTTTTTTTATTTTCTTTAAAAATATCTCCCCACATATGTGCGTTACTTTTAGCCAAGCGGCTCATATCCCTAAACCCTCCCGCGGCCAATGTTACGATATGTTCTTTGTCTTCCTGTTTTAAAACAGCATTTGCAATAGAGAAGCTTACGATATGAGGCATATGTGAAATAAAAGCGGCATGTCTGTCATGCTCTTTTGAATCCATATATTTTACTTTCATTTTAAGCTTTTTGAAAATTCCTATCGCACGCTCTTTTTGCATTTCACCGCTTTGCTCGATATTGCAAACCACCATTATTTTATTTTCATACAAATCAGCTATTGCCGCCATCGGTCCTGAATATTCCGTCCCCGCCATAGGATGGGAAGCCACAAGGTTTTTTCTTATGTTTTTTGGGCATTCATTTATAATACTTTCTTTTGTGGAACCGAAATCAATAATGGTGCACTCTTTTTTTAAATTCATCTCGGAAAGCGTCTGCAGCGCCGAAATTATACCTCTGATAGGAATAGCCAAAATTATAACGTCCGCCTTTTCCAAATCTTTAAACTCGCCGATTTTATCGACAAGCCCAAGATTTAGAGCTTCTCTTTTATGATTTTCGTTATGGTCGATTCCGATAATCTGACTAAAATATCCCCTCATTGCAAGACCGAAACTTCCTCCCATTAAACCCAGACCCACAATACCGCAAATCATGACACCTCTTTTTTTGCGTAATTATACTAAATTGTCAAATTCCCTTACCATGTATGTATTTTTTCATATACAGCCATTTATCCTCAGTCCTTTTTTGGTATAATTGCCGTTATTATTACAACAAGGGGTATTATGAAAAAAGTAGTGCTGTTTCTTCCGCTTATTTTATTTGCACAAATTGACAAAATCGAATACAAAGGGCTTTTACACATATCACCTGTTACGGCCAACAGTTTAATTTATATAAACAAAGGTGATGATTTTGATATAGAAAAAATTGACAAAAGCATAAAAAAATTATACGAAACCGGTTATTTTCAAACTATTAAAGCCGTTAAAAAAAACAATACCTTAATATTTGAATGTATAGAAAAACCGACAATTTTACAAATAACATTTGAAAATTTATCGGAAGATTTAAAAAAACTTTTAAAAGAGAGGGGTTACTTACCTAAAAAAGGTGAAATTTTATCCGAAGAAAAACTTGACAACATAAAAGAATTTATAAAATCATATTATCTTTCAAAAGGTTATTTTAACACAGTCGTAAATATTGAGAAAAATTTTATATCCCCTACCTCTGTCAAGCTAACCATTTCAATAAAAAAAGGGGAAGAACTTACAATTAAAGACGTAAAATTCTTCGGTGCCGAAAAGCTCTCAAAAGACGAGCTGTTAGATAAAATTGAAAACAGACCGAGAACGTTTTGGAGTTTTTTACCTTTTGCAAACAGTGGAAAATTAAATATTTATAAATTAATTTCAGACAGACAAGCGCTTCAAAACTGCTATCTTAATTTAGGTTTTATGGACGCTTATGTAAGTGACCCTTTGGCAAAATCAAACTTTGACAATTACAGCGCCGCGATAGATTATTCAATTCATGAGGGCGTAAGATATATAGTCAAAAAAATAAACATAGACTATCCGAAAAATATTAAAGTCACACTGCCTGAACTTAATTTAAAAACCGACAAATATTTTAACGTATCCGCACTCAGGGAAGATATGAAAAATATCCAGCACGCTTTTGCAGACGAAGGATACGCTTATGCGAAAGTATATCCGGATATTAAAAAAGACGGTTCAAATGCATATATTACATATAAAGTGATCCCGGGTGAAATAGTTTATATAAGAAACGTAATTATAAAAGGAAACACAAAAACATTAGACAGGGTTATAAGAAGAAACGTTTATTTGGCTCCCGGGGATAAATTTTCATACAGGGATTTAACCGATTCAAAAAACGCGCTTCAAAGAAGCGGTTATTTGGAAGATGTAAAAATCGAACAAAAAAAAGTTTCTTCAAATAAAATAGATTTGATTGTAAATGTAAAAGAAGGTTTAAGCGGCTCTCTTAAAGCCGGAATCAGTTACGGAAGTTATTCTAAACTTGGCTTTAACTTTTCAATTACCGAAAGAAACGTATTCGGAAGCGGACAAAGCGTAAATGCTTCGATGGACACTTCAAGTAAAGATAAAACCTACAGATTTTCATTGTACAACCCCCGTATTTTTGACAGTAAGTATTCTTTTAACACATCTGTTTTTAACAGGGAATTTGAAGGAATATCTTATACCTCAAAAGAAAAAGGTTTCACCGTAGGTATCGGTAAAAAACTCTCAAGATATCTAGGTGCAAACGTTACATACGGATTTACGAAAACAAAACTCAGCGATTATGACGTAAGTGAAGATTATTTAAAGTCTCACAGTACCAAAAGTTATATAGTGGCATCGCTTAATTACAACACGACCGATAACTACTTTTTCCCAACAACAGGACAAAAAGCCTCAATATCAGCACAATTTGCAGGACTTGGAGGAGATGAAAAATTTATAAAAACAGTGGCGAATTATAAATATTTTTATCCGTTAAAAAACGATGTATACAAAACATACGCCGTATTAAAATATAAAGTTAAAGCCGGCGTTATCACGGATAACGGATATCTGCCCATTAACGAAAAATTTTATCTGGGCGGTATCGGAAGTATCAGGGGATTTAGCTCATATTCAATTTCTCCGGTTGATGATGAGGGAAATGAAATCGGAGGTAAATACGAACTAATCATGGGACCTGAAATTTCAACGCCTATCAGTCTTAAAAACAAACTCTGGGCAAGCGGATTTATAGATTACGGAGCAGTGGGTGAAGACGGACTGGATATATCAAGAAGTTCTATTGGTGTATCGATTGACTGGGTTACGGCTATGGGACCTATCAGCTTTGTATGGGCATGGCCTATCAAAACCGAAGACGGGGATGATACAAGAAAATTCGAATTTAGTTTCGGAGCAAGTTTTTAAATTTGTTATTTGTGGATTGGAAATTTGTAATTGGTTGTTAGAGTTAATTAAGTTACTGAAGTTAATTAGTGTAATTTTTCACCCTTCTCCCTTCACCCTTTTATAATGTATGATTTAAACCCGTTAATACTGTGATAAACGATTTTACCGTATTTCAGGGCATAAACTTTTATAAGCATCTGCTGGAGTGATGGCATGATTGAGGGCATAAACCACGCATCGTTGCTTAAGGCGATTACATAGCGGGGTGAAAGTTTATATAATTTTTCAACTGTTGCTTCATAACATATTGCATTTATAAATTTATATCCTTTAATTTCAAACACCCCGAACTTCTTACTTGTCATATAATCACTCGCCCCGGCAAAAAACATCTCATTTATCTCTTTTTGAAAAAAAGGCAGAGGAATATATTCCCCAAAAGGCACCAGTATGTGTTTATCCAAAATTCTCACTTTTCCTTTTTCAAAAATATACGTTGCATTGTAATATTTAGAATTTTTAAAGTGCAAAGCGCCTGTTACAATTGTAATTTTCCGGGAAAGTTTTTTTAAATAATCCATTAAATCCCGATGTCTGTTTAAAAACAAAGGAAACGCGCTTTCAGGAAGAATCACCACATCCTTTTTTAATTTTACAGCTTTTTTTATAATTAATAAATTATTGTTTATTTCATGCGCAATATTGTTTTTATCCCATTTCTTATCCTGCGCCACATTCGTAGATGAAACATATATATTAAGCTCAGGCTCTTTTGGAACTGTCGGTTTAAATAATAAAGCTAATATCAATAAAAAAAGACTCAACCCTTTTAGCTCCTTATAAAAAGCCACAGCGGCGACAACCAAAAACAAAACAGCTTTAAAAACGCCAAAAACGGTATTGACAAACAAAATTTCAGGTTTAAACCAGTCAAACGTAAAAGGCGCAACATAATCAAACCCGAAAGTAAAAAACAAAACCAAAAACATCTTTGCAAAGTATCTGTTTTGACGGTTTATTAATTCATATATTTTAAAAATCACCCAAAAAACAAAACCGTAAAACAAAGCTATGAAAAAATCCACAACCGGAATAAGCCAACTCAACCCGTAATACCTGAAACTAAGCCCTATCCACCAAAACAAAAAAAGCCCTGTTAAAAAACCGCTTGCAAACCATTTATGCTTAGAATGAAAAAAATAATATAAGGCTAAAAACATATCAACTGTAAAAAAAATTTCAATCAATAAATTATTATCAATCCCAAATACAAGTAATAAAAAGTTAATATATACAGGTAATGAGAAAAAAATTGCCAACTTCAAAGAATTTGTGTTAAAATTCTCTTTAAAAAAGGACAAACATGAATTTCTTATACGCACAAGCACCCCAGGCAGGACAACCATCACTTTTGGCATCTTTACTTCCTCTAATTATTTTATTTGCAATTTTTTATTTTCTTGTAATTCTACCACAACAAAGACAGGCAAAAAAACACAGACAAATGGTTGAAGAGCTTAAAAAAGGCGACAAAATAATCACAACAGGCGGAATTATCGCAGAAGTTGTAAAAAATGAACCGGACTTTTTAAAAGTGAAAATAAATGAGAGTGTTGAAGTAAAACTTGATAAAAGCGCAGTGGCCAGAAAGCTCAATGATGAAAAAGCTTAATTACAGATTAGTAATTTTTATTTTAGCAGCCCTATTCGGAATTGCTTTTACAATTCCTTCTTTTATCGGAAAAGAGCCTAAAATCAATCTCGGACTGGACCTTCAGGGCGGGATGTATCTGGTTTTGGGTGTAAAAGGCGATGAAGCAGTAAAAAGCAAAATCAAAACAATCGCCTCTACAGTTAAATACATAACTGATAAAAAAGAACTTTTTATCGACAATCTAAAAATTAAAGACAATTCAATAACGTTTGAACTTATTGACAAAGACGATTCCGTTAAACTTGATAAAGAGCTTCAATCGTTAAAAGGTGTAAATATACAAAAAACACCCAAAAAAGGCTCCATCGAATATAAAATAACCCTGACGCCTCAGGAAATAATCAAAACAAAAGAAGACGCACTAAACCAGGCCATTCAGACAATCAGAAGCAGACTAGACGCTTTTGGTCTTGCAGAACCTACAGTTACAAAACAGGGCAAGGATAAAATTCTTGTGGAACTTCCGGGTATAAAAACACCAAAAGAACAGCACAGTGTTCAACAGCTTATTTCTACATCGGCGCATTTGGAACTTTATGCTGTTGATGAAGAGCATAAAGCCGTTACGGAAAAAGAAGCTGAAAAATACGGCGATATTTTACTGCCCGGCAAAGACAACCCTCAAAGAAAATATCTTTTAAAAACTCCTCCCGTACTTGACGGAAGTATGATAACCGATGCAACGGTTGGATTTACCCAAAAAACAAACCAGCCGGCTATTTTCTTTACGCTAAATTCCCAGGGTGCCCAGATATTCGGAGATTTTACAGGTAAAAACGTAGGAAAAAGACTTGCCATCGTTGTGGATAACAAAGTATATTCCGCACCTGTGATTCAGGAAAGAATAGGAGGAGGCAGCGGACAGATTACCGTAGGAACCCCTGAAGAAGCACATGTTCTGGCAATTGCCCTTAGAAGCGGTTCACTTCCGGCACCCGTAATACTCCTAGAAAAAAGAAGCGTAGGGGCAAGTCTTGGGGCGGATTCCATCAGACAGTCAATGATTGCATTAATTACCGGTTTTATACTTGTTGTAATTTTTATGGCATGGTATTACGGACTTGCGGGTATCATTGCCGATATCGCACTTGTTGTAAATTTGTTCCTTATTATAGCCATAATGGCACTTTTTGGTGCGACACTCACACTTCCCGGAATGGCCGGTATAGTTTTGACAGTCGGTATGGCGGTTGATGCAAACGTTATTATCAACGAACGTATAAGAGAGCTTATAAGAGAAGGAAAATCAATAAAAGCGGCAATTGAAGGCGGATACCAAAATGCAATGAGCGCTATTTTGGATGCAAATATCACCACCTTGATTGCCGCAATCGCCCTGTTTGCATACGGAACGGGGACTATTAAAGGTTTTGCCGTTACCATGGCTATCGGTATTATGGCAAGTATGCTTACAGCAATTCTCGGAACACACGGAATATGGGAATATTTGCTTGCCTCCGGCAAAAAAATTACACCAAAATCTTTTGGTATGAAGGTTTAATATGGAACTCTTTAGAGATAATAAAATATATGATTTAATGAGTAAGAGAAATATATTTGTTTCCATTTCTTTAACACTTATTGTTTTAAGCCTTTTTTCAATATTTACAAAAGGTTTTAACTGGGGAATCGATTTCCAAGGCGGTGTCGAAGTTCAGGTAAAATTTGACAAAAAAGCGGACATTGGGGAAATAAGAAAACTTGTATCTAAAAAATTCAAAAGCGCCAATATTACGACTTTTGGTAATGAAAATGAAGTGTTAATAAGACTGAACGTCCAAAACGCTTCAACTAACGTTCAAAACGACATAGGAAATCAAATTGCCGAAATTCTCAAACCTCTTGGAAAAATAGATATAAGAAGAGTGGATATAGTCGGTGCAAAAGTGGGGAACGAACTGAAAGAAAAGGGGCTTAAGGCATTTATCTTTTCGATTATGGGTATTTTAATATATGTTGCTTTCAGATTTGAATGGCGTTTTGCCGTGGCTTCGGTTTTGGCTCTTTTTCACGACACCATTATTTCACTCGGGGCAGTTAGCTTGTTTCATATTGAAGTAAACCTTGACGTATTAGCTGCAATTCTTACGCTTATGGGTTATTCTCTCAACGATACAATAGTAGTATTCGACAGAATCAGAGAACAGGTAAGGGATTCTAAAATCAGGGATTTGGCTCTTCTTATTAATGAAGCTGTATCAAAGACGCTTAGTAGAACGGTTTTAACTTCACTGACTACGTTCTTTGTCGTATTAACGCTTTATCTGTTTGGCGGGGAAATTATAAAACCGTTCAGCTTTACACTACTGGTAGGTATT